>Ga0257124_1000051_pt1 | contig 158108 bp, 156 predicted proteins | sample SI106_150metaG_FD_190154 | JGI IMG/M metagenome (GOLD analysis project Ga0257124, IMG submission 190154) | Marine microbial communities from Saanich Inlet, British Columbia, Canada - SI106_150 | ecosystem: Environmental > Aquatic > Marine > Inlet | place: Canada: British Columbia | collected...
GGTAATGTAGTTAAATTACAAACAACAGTATTTGATGGTATTGAAAATGGGAGTGCAACAAATTCATCAAGTATTACAATAGTTAGTTGTGCTGGTGATAGTGGTCAAAGTAGTGGCTCAGGTGGAAGCGATATTGATGTAGTGGAAGAAGTAGTTGAAGAAGTTATTGATGATGAGGTTGAGGAAGATAATTTGGATACATTACTAGCTTCTTGGGAACAACAAGCAGGAACAGATGATGATGAAGACGAAGTAGAAGAAGTTGAAGAGGAACAAGTACAAATATTGGAAGAGCCAATGATTGTTGAATCAGGTGATTTATTAGAGACAGAAGCAGATGGTAATTTAATTGGATCAGCAATTAACGCATTGTTTAAAACAAAAAGAAATAAGGGCTATGCAGGTATTGTAGTAATTGTTGCTGTTTTAGGCGTGTTGTTATATTTTATTAAAAAACAGGAAGGCAAAGAAGAATATTAATAGGATATAAACAATATTAATAAGAATAATACGAACTTTTTTATATTATTTCTTTTTTCTTATTTATATGATAAAACTTGATGGTTCTCATAATGAAGGTGGTGGACAAATAGTAAGAACAGCTTTAGCTCTTTCTATGATAACTCAACAACCTTTTGTGATTGAGAATATAAGGCAAGGTAGATCAAAGCCAGGATTAAAGGCACAACATCTTACTTGTGTTAATTCTTTAATAAAACTAACAAATAACAAGGCAAAAGTTATTGGTAATGAACTTGGTTCAGAAAGATTAATGTTTTGTCCTGCAAAGATTGTTAAATCTAAGCTTGATATTGATATAGGTACAGCAGGTTCAATCATATTATTGTTACAATGTCTTCTACCTCCATTAGTTTTTAGGGAAAGAAGAACAACATTAAACATAATTGGTGGTACAGATACTAAATGGTCTCCTACTTTTGATTATTTGAAAGAAGTTATTATTCCCCAATTAAGTAAATTTGCAAAAATAGAATTAAATTTATTAAAGCGTGGTTTTTATCCTAAAGGTCAAGGAGAAGTAGAAGTTAAGATTAACCCATACAAGCTTGATAACTCATCTACAATTAACTTAAATTATGAGGTTGAATTGGTATTTGTCTCTGGGAAAAGTTTTGCTTCAAAGGATTTAATGGATGCACAGGTAGCAGAGAGACAAGCAACAGGTGCTGAACAATATCTTAAACAATATTTAAATTTTCAACATGTTAAAATTAACTCTGAATATAATGATGCATTATCAACAGGCTCTGGGATTACACTTTGGGCAATATTAGGTAAAAAAAATATGTTAACTAATGAAACTGATCAAGAATTTTCTCAAATTCCTTTAAGAATTGGTAGTGATATGTTAGGGGAGAGAGGGAAAAAAGCAGAAGTTATAGGGAAAGAAGCTGCAGAGAAATTAATTAATGAAATCCATGAAAATGTTTTAGTTGATGTTAATTTAGCAGATAATCTTATTCCTTATCTTGGTATAGTGGGAGGGGAATTTAAAACAAGTGTTATTAGTAACCATACATTAACCAACATTTATACAACTGAGTTTTTTATTAAGAAGAAGTTTAAGATAAATAAAATAGAAAAAATAATCTCAATTTAATAATTTAAAATTGGAAAATTTTGATTATTTAATTTCTATATTTTGCAATTTTAATGTTATTTTCTAACTCTAAGACATCATAATATAATAGTTTCTTGTTTTTAATATCTCCAAGATTCTCTTGGTATTCTTTAAGTTTAACTAATCTATTATTTGCATCTTCAAACATTCTTTGTCTAACTAAGTCTTTGATTATATCAATCTCTTTTTTGATTTCAAAAGGTGTTTCTATAAGTAACTGCATTTTTTTATTTGAATCATTTTGAATTTTTCCAATTGTTTCTTCTTCTAGTTTTCTAACTTTCATTTTTTTAATTGGTACTTTTTCACTAACAGGGACACCATGTTTTTTCAAATAATCTTTTTCTATCTTTCTAAACATTATGGCTGTTCTTTTTTGCAATCTTGAATTAGTTAATTCAAGTTCTTTTTTCTTATTAATTAAGCCTTTTACTTTTTTTATTTCTTTAAGGCTTTGTTCAATTTGTTTTTCTTTTTCTTTTAATAGATTCATCTTATTTTTAATATCTATTACTTTCTTAGTATGTTCAGATTCGTACTTTGCAAATGTAGATAATTTACTATCAATAGATCTTTCTTTAGCTTCTATTTTTTCTTTGTCTCTTTCAATTTTATTGAACAATTTAACAATTTCATCTTCTTTCTCACTAATTTCTGTTTTTTCCTTATCTAACTCTTCTATTTTCCCTATTACTGCTTTTTCTTCTTTATCTAACATACTTTTTGTAGCTTTTAAATCATCATTCATTAATTTAATTTGTTTTTCTTTTTCTTCTAATGCAATCCTTTTCATCTCAATTTTAGATTCAATTGCATTTGCTTTCTCTTCATAACCATCTAACTCTTTTTCTTTTCTTGTTATTACTTTTTCTTTTGCACTTAATGATCTTGATTTATTAGCTACTTTTAGGTTTAGTTCATCTAATCCTTTTTTTAGTTGTTCAAGCTTTTCAATTTTTGCAACTATTGCTGTTTGTTCTTTATCTAGTTGTCTTTTATTTTCATTATTATCTTTTTCAACCTTGGTTACACCATATTCTCTCTGTTTTAATTCAACTTCTTTTTGTTCTAATGATCTTTTGATTTTGGTAAATCTTTCTTCATCTTTTTTAACTGATTCTGCTCTTTTTTCAAAATCTTTCATTTCTTTATTTTTTTCAGTTATCTTTAATAATTTCGCATTAATTTCTTTTTCTTTACTATTCATGTTCTTTTTTATTTGTTCAAGTTTTTCAATTTTTGCAATTATTGCTGTTTGTTCTTTATCCAATAGTCTTTTACTTTCTACATCTTCATTTTCAATTAATGCCTTATCTTCAGAAATCTTCTTTTCAGTCATTACTATTGCTTCTTTTCTTAATTGCAATTCTTTTTTAATTATTCTAAGCTTTTTTTCTTCTTCAACTAATCTTTTATATTTGTTATCTGCATTTTTAACCTTGAGGGATGTTTTTTTATGGTTATGTTCTTTTTTATGAACTAATCTTAATTTTGCATTTAAATCATCTATTTTTCTAACAATGGATGTCTCTTCTTGTTGAAGCATTTTTCTGTTTTTATTTAATTCACTATTTTCTCTTGCAAGTCTATTTTCCCATTGTTCTAGATTTTTTTCTTTTATTATATGGTCTTTATTTGATCTTAGGTGATGTTCTATTCTTTTTTGAAGAATAGTATTTCTTTTAATTAGGTCTTTTTCATGTTTCTTTAATTGATTATGGACTTTACTCAAATTATTATTTTTTTTAATAATTATTTTTGGTTTTGTTTTAAGAATTTCCTTTTCTTTTTTTTCTAATATCTTTTTTCTTTCTTGATGTTCTTTTTCTCTTTTGTCTAATACTTCTTTTTTATGTCTTAATAATTCTTTCACTTTTTCAATTTCTTTTGCTGCTTTAACATGTTTATTTTTTTCTAGTATTGTTTGTTTATTTTTTTCAAGGTCTCTTTGTTGCTTTTTGATATGTTCTTCTATTTTTTTGTGTTCTCTTTCTAATTTTGCAATTTCTTTTTTCTCTTCTTTTTTTGCTTCTGTTCCTAAAATAGGTTCAAGATTGAGTTCATCTAGTAAATCTTCTTCTTTTTTGAATATTTTTGAGAAAAATCCTTTTTTTCTACCTTCTTCTAGCCCTGCAGGCGGTGCTGGTGGTTCTGGCAGTTTATCTAGTTTTGACATTAAATATCACCCGTTTTTCACTCCATTAAATATGAATAAATATGAATATTATTATATAAATCTCATTATTAGCTTATTTATTTATATAACTTTGTAGTACTTATAGAATGGTAATGAATAATTAACTTTAGTATTATATGACAACCTTTTTAAGTAAGGTGGCAATCTATTCTAAAAACAACAAATTTTAGGAGGTTACTCAAAATGGAAGAAAAACAAGTAAAATGTAACTCTTGCAATAAAAGCATAACAAATGATGGTGGATCTGTACGATTTAAGTGTCCTAGTTGTTCAAAATACGAATTAGTTAGGTGTAAGGCATGCAGAGTAAATATTGTGCGTTATAAGTGCGCTGAATGTGGTTTTGAGGGTCCAAATTAGTTTTTATGCTTATTAGAGCTCTAAACAAGCTCAAAGGAGGGAAAAAATATGGCTGATGTAATAATTACATTTAAACTTATGCCTACTTCTCCAGATGTCAACTTGGATGATATTAAGGATAAGGTTAAAGAAGCAATTGCTGCTTTTGGCGGCGAAGTTGGAAAGGAAAAAATTGAACCTGTTGCTTTTGGTTTGAACGCATTGATATTAATTTTTGTAATGGATGAGGACAAAGGCTCAACTGAGGACTTAGAAGCTGAAATTGCTAAGATTGAAGGTGTTAATTCAGTAGAATGCACAGATGTTAGAAGGGCAGTTGGATAGAATTATTTTTTTATTTTCACTTTTATCTTCTTTTTCTGTATTGCAATCTCTTTTTCAGAAGCAGTTTTACAAATTTGATCGTATAATTCAACAAATCTTTTTATAATCTTATTATCTTGATTTAATTTATATAATTGCATATTTCCATGTTTTTTAGTTGGAAAAATAACTTTATCTTTTAACATTCCATCTAACATTCTATAGAACGTTGCTCTTCCAATTCCAGCTTGCTCTGCTATGTCTGTTATTGAGTAATCTAATTCTCTCCCAGTTATTAGCATGTCCAACACTCTGATTTTTGGTGTGTTTCCTAGGTAGCTGATAAATTGTGTTTCTGCCATAGTTATTAATGGTAATTACTTATATTTAAATGTTTTATTTTGAGACAGCAGTGCATCATTATTAAACGTCATAATTAATTTCTCGTCGGAAATCTTTCGAATAAATCTTGGCAAAATTTATTAATCTCCTTGTTTTTTATATATCTATGGAAAAAACACAAATTCAGAAGTTTTTCATAAGAAAATTAATGAACTTTAACCCTGCAAAATGGGGAGCATCACATACAGAGGAAAGAAATTTGTTCAAAGGTCTACCAAAACATCTAGTTGGCAGAAAAGAAGAAAGAAATAGGAATCTTCCTTGAAATTTAATTCATCACCTTAACAACATCCTCAATACTAGCATCAGTCTTTATTCCTTGCTTGCTTAAGTGTGTTCTAGCTACTTTAAACTTATTTTTCTTTAGTTTTTCAGTTAATTTATCTAGTTTAATACCATCTTTGATCTTATATCTCTTCATAATTTCAGGGATATCATAAAAACCTAATATATCAACTTTTGTTTCTTCACATAGCATTTCAAAGAACTTAACATCTTCTTTATTTTCAATACCAATAACTTTAGTATATTTTTCTTTTTTCATATTTCTAATTAATTTATCATCAAACAATTTCCCTATCCATAAGGGTCCAGCATATTCTTTTCTTTCTTTAAGAGATTCTTTTTCTTTAGAATTAAATTTGCTAGCTTCGAATTTTAATTTCTTATCTATTAGAAAATATTGATGTTGTTTCAAAACTTCATCAACTTTTTTCTTACCTTTTTCAGATCTGAAAAATATTCTATAATAATGATCTTTAGAATAACTAAATATTGGGACTAATGCTTTTTCATATTGCGCTCCAATTAATTGTATTTTTCTAATTAAAATTCTTAATCCTATTTCATGCATTAAATAATTTCTTAATGGTTTTGCAAAATATTTTCTTGCACATGCTTTTGGATAAGTTCCTGCTAACGCACTTGTATCTGTTGCAGTAATTGCTAACACTCCTTCCCTTGAAATTCTTCTAACAGCTGAATCTAAAAATGGATTTGGTGAACCAAATGGATCAACTTCAATATAACTAAATCCATTGTTTTCTAATATGAATAAATTTGCATCTTTTTTAGAAATTATAATTTTGTTATTATCTTTTTTAATTTTGTTTAATCTTAAACTTTTCTTTAATATTAATTCAAAATCTTCTTTGTAATCATTAAAATAAATCTCATTAATTATGCCTTTTTTTAACTCTTTTAGAAACCTTAGTCCTCGTATACCAGAACCACTTAATGGCATCCCAATTATCATCTTCTTTTTTTGTAATGAATTTAACAAAATAATGCTGCTATCTCTATTGAATTTCATGGTTGGATTATAAAATATTTCCATCTTCTTAGATATTTTGTTTTGTACTTTTCCAACATTAATCTTAATTTTATTTTCATTAACTATTGCCATTATTAAAAGAATGTTATTGTGATTTAAAAAAGTTTCCATAACTTATTTCTCGTCAGTAATTAATTTTTAATTTTTTAATATTTAATTTTAAAAAAACTTTTTGTTTTTGTTGCTTTCTCTTTTTTGTTTACTTTTGAATAAAAAAAATCAAAACCTTTATAAATAATAGTACCAATAAAAACACTAACATCATATTAGAGGTGATAAAATTGGTTAAAAGAAAAGCTAAAAAAAAGGTAGTAAGAAAAAAGAAGAAAGTTGTAAAGAAAAAGAAAAAGGTTGTTAAAAAGAAAAAAGTTGTTAAGAAGAAAAAAGTAGTAAAGAAGAAAGCAAAGAAAAAAGTTGTTAAGAAGAAAAAAGTAGTAAAGAAGAAAGCAAAAAAAAAGGTTGTTAAAAAGAAAAAAGTAGTAAAGAAGAAAGCAAAGAAAAAAGTTGTTAAGAAAAAGAAAAAAGTAGTAAAGAAGAAAGCAAAGAAGAAAGTTGTTAAGAAAAAGAAGAAAGTAGTTAAGAAAAAAAAAGCAACTAAAAAGAAAACAACCAAAAAGAAGAAAAGATAATTTTTTTCTTTAATTTTTTTTATTTCTTATTTTTTATTTTTTATTGATTCTAATTATTTTATCTTGGCTATGCTGTTTTTGTTATCTCTTAGGTATTAATTTTTCAAAATATATGGCTAATAATATTATAATGATCTCTATTTGACCAATACATTTATAAACTTCTAAAATATAGATTATTATAAAATGGTAGATGAAGATCAAAATCAGGAAAATATTTTTAAAGGATTTGGAGAAGGAGAGGCAGATGGCAAGAAGGACAAATATAAATATATTGTTCCTGCAGTTGGTATCGTAATCGTCCTTGGGTTATTTATTTATCTTATTTCAACAATGGTAGGTAATGATCCAACAACAATGGCTGTTTCAGATTTAGATGATTCTGATGGGGAAAAATTAGCAGCAATGGGAGAAAATGAAGCATTATTGGATCAAATTATAATCTCTGCAGATGGTGATTCTTCAGATATTGAGTTAAGAGCTACAACAGAAGAGGTAGAAGGTGGAACAGATTCAACTGATACTTTATCTGAATTAGGAGTCGCAAGAACAACTCTAACGGAAACAACAATAACTAATTATTTATCAGCAATTAGTAAAGTTATTGAGCTAAGAACTGCTTCAAAGGATAACGATCTTGTTAAAACAGCTGCACTTGTTACAGATCTAAAATTATATATTGAAAATCTAGATGATACATCTAATCTAATTACACCATGGCAAAGACTAGTTTCATGTTCTTATGGTGGGTGTGATGATTTTGTTTTTGTTGATATGATTGATGCAATTGCTACAGAAGATTTGGATCATATAGACCATAAAACTGTTCATTCATTAGTTGAGACTTACCAATATTGGGATGGTAAAAACACTGTGTTATTTTCTGTTTCTTTGACTAAAACAAATGAAGAAATATTAAGATATAATGGTGGGACAATTAGTAAATGGAATGAGATGATTGGATGTAATGGTAATTGTGATAACTTTAATACACTCTTCTTTGATCTGGTTGAATTTATAATTAGTTAATTTTTTCTTTGTTTTTTTTTTTAGCAAGCCGGCAGGCTCTTTTTGTTCTGACTTTTCTCTTTTTTATTATATTTTTCTTTTTAATATGTTATTAAATCCAACAACAACAACGGCACGGACGGACATTTTGTGAAAAGCCATAAAATGCTACGCATTTTAACGTCACTGCAAATATCCTATTCGGCTTCGCCTCATCCGGCCATGTTGTTGGATTTAAAATTTCATCTGGTTAAGTTGTTTTTTCAGAATATTGATTATTTTAACTAATAATCTCTTAGGAACATATTTTCCAGACAAAGATAAAAGAAAAAATCTACTTTGATCTTAATATTTTAATTAATTCACATGTTTTACAAATCTCATTTCTAGATGGTTCTTTACATATTTTACAATAAACTATTTTTCCTTTTGGTTTATACTTTTTCCTAATCTTCTCTAAGTTTTTCAAAAAACCATTAACCATTTTTTCTTTAATGTTAGGGTAATCTTTTTCTAATTGTTTAATAGAATTTCTTATTTTTCTTCTAAATGCAGTTAATGAACAAGGGCATGGATCATATAACACTGGGAAATTTAATAATTCACTATATTTTCTTACTTCAGCATTAGTTATAAAAAATAATGGTTTTATTCTAGGTACAAATTTATTGTCTTTAATAACTCCAGATAATGGTCTTTGCCCTAAACTTAGTTCCATATTGCCTTTTACCATATTCATTAGCAAAGTTTCAGCTTGATCATCTAGGTTATGGCCTGTTGCTAATTTTTTTGCTCCTCTTATTCTAGATTCTTTATTTAATAACCATCTCTTGATTACTCCACAAATTGCACAATTTTTTAAATTAATTTTAGTTTGAATATTAGATCTAATATAACAAATAGAGCTACCAAACATTTTTCTCATACTGATAATATGTAATTTTATTCCTAACTTTTTACAGAAACCATTGATATTATCTCTATTCTCTTCTGACCATTCACCTATGAATAGATCTACTATTAATCCTTCTACTTTATATCCCAATTTGTGCATAATGTATAGAACAGCAGTGCTATCTTTTCCACCTGAGCAAGCAACTATTACTTTTTCTTTTTTATTAGCTAGCTTGTATTTCTTTATAGTATTAGCTACTTTAAGTTCAAACTTCTTAATATAAGCTTTTTCTACTTTTGATAAATTCTTCTTTAAAACAGAGCTATTTTGCTTGGATTTTGCCATTATATAGAAAAAGTAGGATGGTGTTTTTAAAGTTATTTGAAAAAGTCAGGAGGGTTCGGATGGTTTAGAGGGTAAAAACCCTCCAGACCTTCCAAACACCAAACCCTCCAAACCTTTAATATATATTTTATAAGCATAACCTTTATATATGCCTTATCAGATGGCAATTTACAAGGTGTTAAGTTATGGAAGAAGAATTTGATTCATGGGAAGAAGAGAGAAATGTATACAAGGGAAAAGCAAGAAATAGTCTTGTTGATAATGATGAAATAAGTCCTGAAGAGGAAGCATTTATGCGTGGCTATGATGAAGCAGATGAAGATGAAGAAGTAGAATTAAATTCTGAGGATGAGTTATCTGAATAAATTCTTTTTTTATTCTTTATTCTTAATAAACTATATATAGCTATTTAGTTTTCTAGCAATTATGAAAATACCAAATGAATCTTTAATGAGTTTAAACAAGCAATTAATAGATGATCTATTATCTAGAATTACTTTAGTAGCAGTTACTAAAACTCAACCTATTGCAGCTATTAAAGAGCTTGTTAAATTAGGAGTAAAGAATATTGGAGAAAATAAAATCCAAGAATTTGAAGGGAAGTATGATGAAATTAATAATTTTTTAATTGAAAATAATATTGAAGATGTTAAATTTCATTTCATTGGTCATTTACAATCAAATAAAGTATCTAAAGCAGTGGAAATGTTTGATGTGATTCAATCTACTGATTCTGAAAAGATTGCTGAGAAGGTAAATACTGCTGCTTCTGAGATTAATAAGAAAATAGATGTAATGATACAAGTGAACATTGGAAAAGAAGAGCAAAAGCATGGCATAATGCCAGAAGATGTTCAGGAATTTTATGAAAAAATAAAATCTTTTGAAAATATTAATATTATTGGGTTAATGTGTATTGCTCCTGATGTTGGTGCAGAAGAATCTAGAAAATATTTCAAGCAAATGAAACAGTTAAAAGAAAAATTAAATCTTAAAGAACTTTCCATGGGCATGACTCAAGATTACTGGATAGCAATTGAAGAAGGTGCTACCATGGTAAGATTAGGTAGAATTCTTTATACTAAGTTTGATTCTTGTTGTGGTTAATTCATATACTTTATATTAAGTATTAATTATATTACCTAAATCTATATAAATCAATAGTCTATTCAGATTTAAAACAATAAGTGGGTGAATAATATGTTAGAAAATCTAAAGAATTTTGATCCTGAAGTTGCAGATGCAGTCAAGAATGAATTAAAGAGAGAAAGAGAAGGAGCAGAACTAATTGCTTCTGAAAACTTTGTAAGTAGGGCAGTCTTAGAGACAATGGGAACTGTTCTTACAAACAAATATAGTGAAGGTTATCCTAATAAAAGATATTATGCTGGTAATGAATTTATTGATATTACTGAACAGCTTGCAATTAATCGTGCAAAGCAACTATTTGGAGCTGAGCATGTTAATGTACAGCCACATGCTGGTTCACAAGCTAATATGGCTGCATACATGGCAATCTTAAACCCAGGAGATAAAATCTTAGGTATGGACTTAGCTCATGGCGGTCATTTAACTCATGGTAGTAAAGTAAATTTTTCTGGTAAATTATACAAATTTTCAGCTTATGGTGTTAACCCTGATAATTGTATGTTAGATATGGATGAGGTTGCAAGAATTGCATTAGAAGAAAAACCAAAAATGTTGTTAGCGGGTTTTAGTGCTTATCCAAGAGAAATAGATTTTGCAAGATTTAGAAAAATTGCAGATGAGGTTTCTAATGTAACTGGTCAAGGTTGTTATTTAATGGCAGATGTTGCTCATATTGCAGGTTTGATTGCAGCTAAGATTCATTCTGATCCTATTCCAGTTTGTGATATTGTTACAACAACAACTCATAAAACATTGAGAGGACCAAGGGGAGCAATTATTATGTGTAAGGAAGAGGACAGATTTAAACATATTTTTGATCCAGATGGTAAAAAGAATTTAGCAAGAAAAATAGATAGTGCTGTTTTTCCAGGTATGCAAGGTGGTCCATTAGATCATATGATTGCAGCAAAAGCAGTTGCGTTTAAAGAAGCTTTACAGCCTGATTTTGTTGAATACCAAAAACAAGTTGTTAAGAATGCTTCAATGTTAGCAGAAACTTTAATGGAAAATGATGTTGATGTTGTTTCAGGTGGAACAGATAATCATTTGATTTTAATTGATTTAACTAAAAATAATTTAGGTGGAAAAGAAGTTGAGTTAGCATTAGACAAGGCCCATATTTTCACAAACAAAAATATGATTCCATTTGATAAAAGAAGTCCATTTGATCCTTCAGGAATTAGAATTGGTACTCCAGCTTTAACAACTAGAGGTTTTAAAGAAGATGAAATGGCAATAATTGGAGAATCAATTGCAAAAGTTCTTAGATGTATTAATGATCCAAGTGCTATTGAAGAAGTTAGGCAGGAAATATTATCTCTTTGTAAGGATTTTCCTTTGTATCCAGATATGGAATATTAATTCTTTTTATTTTTTTACTCTGTTTTCTTTTTGTTTTTTAACTAGGGCGAAGCCAATGTCACCCGTGATTCTTTTAATTTTCTTAATAATTTTTAATATTAAATCCAACAACAACAACGGCACGGACGGACTAAAGTCCTATTCGCCTTCGGCTCATCCGGCCATGTTGTTGGATTTAAATTTATTCTTTTAAATAAATTCTAAGAAAATAATCTTATTGTCAGTAAATTAATCAAACAACAACTTTCTCTTTATCTACATTCTCTGCTGGAATAACACCAAATTCACATTGTTTACATGTTGCATCTAATCGAATCCAACCATAGTTATCTGTTTTATCAACAAAGTATTTCTTTGGAGCATCCTCTATATAAACCCAGATATAAACATGTCTAGGAACAAAAACAAATCTTGTTGGTAATCCAATTGCTGCTTCTAGATTTGCAAGTAAAATAGCCATTCCATCACAATCACTTCCACCAGTATAAAGAACTTCAGGAGCAGTTTCAACATAATCATCTTCTGGAAACACTGGGTCTGAAATATATTTGATGTTGTCTCTGACAAAATAATAAATTGCTTTTGCTTGACATAATTTTGCTCTGTCTCCTCCTAAACCATCACTACAACCTTCAGTTGCAACTTTTACTGCAACTTGTTTTACAAATGGATCATTTGCATTTAATAATTTATAATAATCTTTTTGTGTTTTTACTTCAAATGAATTATTAACTTCTTTAAATTCTGTAACAACATCTGATAGTGTTGGAATATTCTTTGGCATTGGATCAAACTTAATAGAATAAATTGGAACAATTGATAATATTAATAACATTACAAATATTATTGATAATATTGTGTATAAAAAAGGTCTTTTCTTTGGTTCTTCTTCATGACCTTCATTACTTTCTTCATGATGTCCTAAATGTGCCATATCTTCTTGGTTCATAATTTATTGTAAATAATTCATCTTTATAAAATATACTGAAAAAATTTATATATCTAATTGAATATAATATTTTTATGAAGGAAATATTTAAACTAATAATCTCAATTATTGTTTGTCAATTAGCAGGTATAATTGGATCTATATTTACTTCTAGTTCTGTTTCAACTTGGTATACAACTCTTATTAAACCTTCATTTAATCCACCTTCTTGGGTTTTTGGTCCTGTTTGGATAACTTTATATGCATTTATGGGTATTTCTCTGTATCTTATTATAAAAGATGGTTTTCCAGGAAAAGAATATTTATTAATTGCATTTGGTGCTCAGTTATTATTGAATACTTTATGGTCAATTTCATTTTTTGGCTTGCAAAACCCTTTACTTGGGTTCATAAATATAATTTTATTGTGGATTATGATTGTAGTAACAATAGTATTGTTTTATCCAGTCTCAATATCAGCATCATTACTCATGATTCCTTATTTGTTATGGGTTAGTTTTGCAGCTGTATTGAATTATTTCTTGATGAAATTGAACTAAAACTTTAAAAACAAGTCTATCAATCTATCTGTATTATGAAATCATTATTCCTAGAAGCAAGACATAAGAAAACTTTCACTTTACCTAAAGCAATAGTTGAGAAACTAAGTAAATATAAAACAATTGCTTTATTCACATCTGTGCAATTCTTAGATTCTTTACCTAAAATTAAGAAGCAATTAGAAGAACATAAAATAAAAGTTCAATTACTTAGGCCAACCCATTGCCAGTACAAAGGCCAGTTATTGGGTTGTTCTATATTATCTGATGAAGGAATAAAAATAAACACAGATGCATTCTTGTACATTGGAGATGGTTTATTTCATCCAATTGCATTGAAAATTAACAATAAAAAACAAGTATTTGCATTTAATCCATTCATAAAAAAGTTAACAGAAATAACAGAAAAAGAAACAAAAAAAATGCAGCAAATGCAAAAGGCAGGATTAACTAAATTTCATACTTCTAAAGAAATTGGCTTATTAATCTCAACTAAGCCTGGCCAATATAACTTAAAAGCTGCAAAACAGTTGGAAAAGAAGTATCCTAAAAAGAAATTCTATTTTATGTTATTTGATACTTTAGATTTCACTCAATTAGAGAATTTTCCATTCATAGATTGCTATGTAAATACAGCTTGTCCAAGGATTAGCTATGATGACTATGAAAAGAGTGAAAAGAAGATTATTGACATTTCTCTCATTTTAACTACTTTTAAGTAACAAATAAACGAAACATTTATAAAGAAAGGGCTTCTGAATAAGTAATATTATAACACCATTTATATATAGGTCTTAGGGAATAAAAATGACTGAAAATAGTGATAATAATGGAGAAATAGCATATTCAGTAGCTAGTTTTGATCCTATATGGTATAGGTTATTCCATAGGCAAATTGAAGCTATTAAAGCTACTTCTACATATAAAGCATTAGCTAGTAAACTAGAGAATTTAGCTGAAAAATGGCATTCTAGACCTTCTCAAGATCCAATTACACATGATTCTTACAATCCTGGAAGATCTTTATTACCTTATGTTGCAGCTGCTACTTTATTAACAGCTATTGCAGTTGATACTATAACAGATAGAGATAACACTCCTAATAATACTCCTAATGTTTCATTATCACAATTATTACCAAAAGCTTATACAAATAATCCACAATTAGAATTAGAACAAGTTGTTCAAACACCTGAAAGTGAAGAACATACTGTTCCTTTAACACCAGCTGTTTTTTCACAACTAGTTACAGTTGCAGAACAACCAACTTCTCCTAAATCAATAGATCAAGAATTTAGATTTAATATTGATAATACTGACTTTGCAAATTTACCTGGTGGATTGCAAGATTTTGTTTTTGCTTATGACAGAACTAGTATTGATAAGGCTTTATCAGATTTTAGAAAGCAAAATGGTTTAATTGGAGAATTTGTTGAGGGTTTATTATTATATACACAAGATGCAGCACATAAAGAATTAAAAGATGCTGGTATTGATGGAAGAGATGCATATACTTATAGACAAATGAAACCTGATGTTGTAGCAACTGTTCATTCTATTCCAGGTCTTAAAAAATCTATTGTTGATGATTTTCCTGCTATTATTGGTATTGAATCAGATTTCAGAGCTGATTTAGGTCCAAATCATGCAGGTGCTTGTGGTTTAGCACAAGTAACTAATGATGGTGGTTATTATGAATTTTATCATCCTTTAATTTCTAATAGTAAAGAAGCTAGGAATTTTAGAGATGAAAATCCAAGACTTATTGCAGGTATGGATTATATGTTTAAGGATATGTTAAAACATGATGATACAAGAAATTTATTAGCTTTTTATTCAGAAATCTATACTACTCTTGATAAAGAAATTGTAGAGATACTTAAAGGTGCAAAAGAATTAAGAAAAGAAAGAAAATATTCAGACGCTGATCAATTAGAAGCAGAAGCATTAGAAAAAAAAGGTTTAAAGAAAAAAGCAAAATCATTAAGAAATTTTGTTGGTGTACAATTAAAATTTGTAAATAAAGATTTTGATAAAAGTGATTATAGAAAAAGAAAAGATAAATTATCTTCAGAAAAATTTGATCTTGACAAAACTATGAAAGAATTAGTTGAAACTTTTCCAGAACTTGCAGAATCAACAGGTGTTGAATATAAACAAGGTGAAGATTGGGTAAAGCATTTAGATATTTTACCTAGATTAAAAGATACTTGGGAACAAGCTAGGTTCCATCCTGTTTTAAATGTTTATATGGGTGCATTTGTATATGCTTTAGATGACTTTAGAGTTAATAATCATGCTTATGTTCAAGAACATGTTGATGATCTTGAAGTAAGACAAGGTCTTGTTCAACGATCTTATAATGCTGGTTGGTATAAAATAAAGAAGGGTTCTTTAAACAAAGAAAAACTTCCAACTGTTGCTGACAAGTATGTAAAAAAACATAAAGAAAGAAATAGAATATTCCAACAAGGTCATAGAACATTATATGATGAAGAACAAGGTATTCATGCAGCAAATACAATGGTGTTTGAAGGACAATTAGCAAGGTTATCAGGACAAGACAGAAAATTCCATTCAACTAATTTAGCTAAAGTAGCTAAGAATCATAATGTGGGACAAAGGAATTATAGATAGAAAAATGCAAGAGGAATTAATAGATTTATTGAGAGCAACAATGTTCTCAGATGGTGTTATGGCAAGATTTAGTAAGTCAAGTGATTTTCTTAGAGGTCATGGTTTTGATTTTCTTCATGATACTAAAGATATTAAAGGTAAAAAAGTAGCAATTAATTTAGGAACATTTCATTGTGATTTTATTGAATATTCTGTTGATGATGTTATTGAACATTCAGATGGTTCTGAAATAATTACAAGTGATGATGTTAGATTTTATCAAAATCCTACTAATAATTTAAGATTAGTAAGAAGATCTTCTGATGATTTAGATTTATTCTTGCCTAAATATCTTTTAAATTTTGGGATTTTTGTTGGAGATAACTTCTCAAATGCTGATGAAGATATTTCAGGGAAGATAGGTTGGAAATACCCACCAAAAAGATATTTAACAGAAGCTCAAATAAGAAAGCAACATACAGATATTTATAAAAATATTGTTAAATGGCTTGATAGTAAAAGATTAGATTTATCAGTTCATTATAATTTATTAAAGTCTATTGCAGAAGATCTAGGTATTGAGGTTGAGATTGAATCAAGACACAAGACTGTTGAAGGTGTATATTCAAATTTAATGAGGATGCCTGGGGTAAGATCGTTACCTGGTTTATGGGATATTAATGGTCATAGAGTTATTTGTCAAACATCTAATGATTGTTATAAGATGCTTAGTAAATGTAATGATGGATACTTTCCATTTGGTAAAGTAAGAGACATTGTTGCAGTTCCTAAGCCTAATTGTTTTCAAGGGATTATAGCACAACATGTTGATCAAGATTTAAGTCTTGAAATACAATTTCAAACATCTAAGATGAAACAAACAGCAGATACAGTTGCTGGTAATTATAGGAGTTAGTTATTTCTTTAGAATAATATAGATAAAAGAATGCGGGGGAAGGGATTTGAACCCTCGAAGACACTAAGTCACAGGATTGCTTAGTTAACCGCTGTGCAATGCACAACTCATTACTTAAGATACTCTTAAGTCCTGCGCATTTGGCCACTTTGCTACCCCCGCATATATAGTAACCATTAAGGAGATTATGTGGGTTTATTTAAAAATATTGTGTTATTTTTCCTTAAATTTAACCTTAATCCTACCTTAAGGACCTTAAGGATTAATCTAATATATGATTTCAACCATAATATCAAGTAACTCTTTAACTTCTCGGAAGATTTGCAGCCTACAATTGGAAAAGATACGGAGGCAATACAATGAGACAAATAAAACAATCAGATTTAGCTTTGATTTGTAATCTGAGAAAAGATGCTAGGGCAACATTAACTGAACTTAGTAGGAAAACTAGGATTCCAATATCAACTGTATTTGATAAATTAAGGAATTATGAAACCAGATATATATTAAAACATACTGCATTATTAGATTTTAATAAATTTGGTTTTTTTGCGAGAGCTAATGTAATATTAAAGGTTAGTAAAAAACAAACAGAAAAGGTTAGGGGATTTCTTACAACACATCCAAATGTGAATTGTTTGTATAAAATTAATAATGGCTTTGATTTTCAAGTAGAACTAATTTTTAAACATCTACAAGAATTAGAAAGTTTTCTTGATAATTTATGTGAAAGATTCATTATTAAACAAAAGATGGTGTATTATCTTTTAGATGAGATTAAACGTGAATCTTTCATGACAAACCTGGAATCTTTACAATTAATAATTGGGAGATAATCTAAAATGATGTACAGAATAATGAAATCAAAGTATTTAACAAATAATCAGGATTGGTTTAGTATTGTTTCAACAATATTATCTGCAAAAAAAGCAATAGTTGCCAAAAAAAACAATTCTGGTTATACTAAATTAAGTTATTTTAAGAATTTTCAGAAATTCACACTAGAAGTTAGTGTGATTAAATATAGTAATAATTTATATGTAGTCGGGGTGAATAAAAATGCACAACTTGAATTGTCCTCAATGTACTAATGAGATGGAAAAAGTTTATTTTAGTGTTGGTAGGCATATTATTATAAGAAGTTATAATTGTATGGAATGTGGGTTTAATATTACAGATGAAAAGCATTTAGATAGGTGTGTTAGATTGTTGAAGTATAATTAGAAAACACCATCACTGACGCAGACAGGTTGGGGGTTGCCCCATCCGGGGTGGCCTGTAGGACTTTCGTAGAAAGTCCGTCTGCCGTCAGTTGTGGTGGTGTTTTCTAATTTTTTAATTAATTAATCACTTTTTTCACAGCAAACTATATAAATGCACAAAGAATCTTTGAATATATGGGAAACTTACCATTTGAAGAATTAAAAAGGGATATTTTAGTTAGAAATCTATCTAAAACAGATGCGAAATTTGGTATGGCTCCAGAGAAAAGAACAACTGAAGAACTTTTAACCTATGGGGTTATTAATGTTGACAAACCTTCTGGACCTACAAGCCATCAAGTTTCAGCTTATCTTCAAAAGATTTTAAAAATAAATAAAGCAGGTCATTCTGGTACATTAGATCCAAAAGTGACTGGAGTATTACCAACTGCAATAGGCAGAGCTACAAAAGTTGTTCAAGCTTTATTGCATGCTGGAAAAGAATATGTTGGAATTATGCATTTACACCAAGCTGTTGATCCTAAACTAATAGAAGAAACAGCAAAAAAGTTTCTAGGAAAAATTAAACAATTGCCTCCTATTAAATCTGCTGTAAAAAGACAATGGCGTTTTAGAACAATTTATTATTTTGAAATTTTAGAAATTTCAGAAGATAATAAAGATGTTTTATTTAAGCTTGGTTGTGAAGCAGGAACATATGTAAGAAAATACTGCCATGATTTTGGACAGATGTTAAAAGATGTTGATGGGAAACCAGTTGGAGCTCACATGTCAGAATTAAGAAGATCAAAAGCTGGACCTTTTGGAGAAGATACTTTAGTTTCATTAAATGATTTAGCAGATGCATTTCATTATTATAAAGAAGGCAATGATAAATTCTTGAGAAAAATAATCCAGCCAGTTGAAAATGCTGTTGCTCATCTTCCAAAAGTTTGGGTTTTGGATACTACAGTTAATACTTTATGTCATGGCGCACAATTGAAAGTTCCAGGTATTTCTAAATTAGAAACAAAAATAGAACCTGAAGATCTTATAGCAATAATGACTTTAAAAAATGAATTAGTTGCATTTGGTATTGCAAAAATGAGATCCAAAGAAATGCTTAACAAAGAAAGAGGCATTGCAGTAAAAACTGATAAGGTCTTTATGATGCCTGGTATATATCCTAAGATCGAGATGGTTTAATTCTAAGTTTTTCATGTGTTTGTTTCAATCACAATAAACAAAAAGATTTTGAAGAAACTTCAAACCTTTTCCTCCATAGATGGTGAGAAAGTTTTGAATAAAATCCAAACCTTTACTGTGAATACACAGTAAAGTTTATAAATAAACCTGCGTTCTTTTAGTATATATATTACTAAATATAGGTTGTTGAATATGGCTGGAAAACACGACAAAAAACTACATTATCACATTAAAAAGAATGCAGACTTAAGTAAATTACCTAAGATTGAAGGTTACAATTTCAATAAGAATTTTGATTTTAAAGAATTTCTTAAATCATTTTCTACATCAGGTATTCAAGCAGCTAATTTAGGAACAGCTATTGAAATAACTAAAACTATGATTAGAGAAAAAACTCCAATTTTCTTATCATTTACTTCAAATATGATTAGTTCAGGGATGAGAGAAATCATTGCGTTCTTAGCAAAAGAAAAAAAAGTTGCAATATTATGTACTTCAGCTGGTGGAGTAGAAGAAGATGCAATTAAAGCACACATGCCATTTCATGTTGGAGATTTTGAAGCTCCTGGTTCAAGATTATTTGAATCTGGTGTTGGCAGAATTGGTAATATTTATGTAACAAATGAACATTATAGTTATTTTGAAGGTTTTATTAGGGAAGTGTTTGATGCTTTGTTAAAAGAAAATCCAAAACAACCAATCACACCAACACAAATTTGTAGTATGATGGGGAAATTAATTGGAGAAAAAGATGGATACAATGAACAAAATTCTTATTTATACTGGGCTTACAAAAATAGTATTCCTGTTTTTTGTCCTGGAATAGTTGATGGTGCAATTGGAGATATTGCGTATTATTATAAAAAATCAAATCCTAATTTAGTAATAGATGTTGTTTCTGATCATGTAAAAATTATTGATTATACAATGAATTGTGAAAAAACTGCTGCAATTGCTTTAGGTGGTGGAATTGCAAAACATTACATTTTAAATGCAAACATTTTCAAAGATGGTTTAGATTATGCTGTTTATATTTCAACAGCAATGCCTTATGATGCTTCTGATTCTGGAGGAAACCAAGAGGAAGCAATAACATGGGCAAAAGTTAAGCCAAATGCATTACGTGTTAAAGTTTATTGTGATGCAAGTATTGCATTTCCTTTATTAGTTGCAGGCAGTTTTATTTAGATTTATGGGGTTAACGAGAATGACAGAAGAGAATCAAGATCAAAAATCAAAATATTTTGTAGAGATGGTTGGTCAGGGCCAAGGATATTTATTAAAATGTGATGGGTTTTTATTTAATGGAAAAACTAAATTTCAAAATCTTTCTTTTTTCAAAAATAATGTATTCGGCAATGTTATGCAATTAGATAATGCTTTTCAAACAAGTGAAAAAGATGAATTTCTTTATCATGAACCTTTGGTACAAAGACCAATGTTATCTCATCCAAACCCAAAAAAAGTATTAATTATAGGAGGAGGAGATGGTGGTTCAGCAGAAGAAGCTTTGAAACATAATTGTGTTGAAAAAGTAACAATGGTTGAATTAGATGGCGATGTTGTAGAGAAGTCAAAAGAATTTTTACAATCTATCCATAAAGGTGCCTTTGACCACAAGAAAATGGATTTAAAAATTGAAGATGGGAAAAAATTTATTGAAGAAACAGACGAGAAATTTGATATTATTGTTTTAGACTTAACAGATCCTGTTGGTCCTTCTGTGTTTTTATATACAAAAGAATTTTACAAAACTATTGCTTCAAAATTAAATGAAAATGGTATTCTTTCAGTACATACAGAATCTCCTTTATTTGTTCCTGATTCATTTAATGTTATTGTTAATACATTAAAATCAGTTTTCAAACATGTTAAATTAGCATTTCAGTTTGTTCCAATGTATGGTAGTGTTTTTTCTTATGCAGCTTGTTCAAATGAAATTGATACAACAACAATTTCAGCAGAAGAAATTGATAAAAGAATAGAAGAAAGAGCAGTAACAGATTTGCAGTTATACAATGGAGAAATTCATCAAGGAATTCAAGCTATGCCAAATTATGTTAGAGAAAATCTAAAGAGAACAATTAAGATTATCACAATGGATGACACAGAATTCCCAGAGGACATGAAAAGATATACTTCTAGTAAACATTTAACTTTAGAGTTTTAATTATATTTTCTTTTTTTTACTAGGTCCGAAGGACATGTAACTATTGATTATTTTTATTTTTTAATCATTTGAAATTTTTTAATTTAATGGCGGTAGACGGACTTTTCGCTTCGCTCAAAATCCTACTCGCCTAACGGCTCGTCTACGCCATTAAAAAATTTCAATAACTATAAAGAATTAAAAATCTACAACCTATAGATTGTTTCAACTAAACAATTAGGACTAAACAAGAAATTATTTCCATTCTTAACATAATATGTTTTTGGAATTTTGTAGCCATTAAATAAAGAAGCATAACAAATTGTATATGCTGCAGCATTTCTGATGAAAACTCTATCTCCTACTTCAACTTTACTCATCTTTTTCCCATCCTTAAACATTACATCAACACCATCACAACTTGGTCCTGCAATAACATAAGTTTCTTTTTCAATATTAGAATTGCTTGGATCAGTTATATCATTTTCTGTCAATATTTCATAATCAAATCCTTCAATAGTTTCCATCATTCCATGAAAAACCCCAATATCTAAATATATCCAAGTTTGTCCTTTATAATCTCTTTTAGAAATAACTTCTGCAATCATAATTCCTGCATTTCCTACTAATCCTCGTCCAGGTTCAATAATAGTTTTTGGAATTGGAGAAAACTTTTCATTAACAAAACTTTTAATTTTTTCAGCAGTTTCTTTAACATTAGGGATTTCTTTTAGATGTTTGATTGGAATTCCTCCTCCTAAATTAATCATTTCTAAATTAATTCCATTTTGTTTACATTCGTCATGAATATTTTTCATTTGTGTTAATGCTTTATTCCAGTTTTCTAAATTTAAACATTGAGAACCAACATGAAATGTTGTTCCTAAAACTTTTATTCCCATTTCATCTGCTTTTTTTATTAGCTCAACTGCATCTTCTGGTTCAACTCCAAATTTCTTAGACAAAGGCCAATCACTTCCTGTATTATCAACATCAACTCTTAAAAAAAGTTCAGCTTCTGGCCCACTTCTTTTGAATTTTTCCAATTCAATTTCTGTATCATAAACAAACATTCGAATGCCCATCTTATACATTCTTTTTAGATATTCTTCTTTTCTGTATGGTGCACTGTTTACAATATTTTCAGGTTTAACTCCTAATGTTAATAATAATTTCACTTCATTGATTGATGATGTTTCAAATTTACTTCCTAAACTCATCAATGTCTTAATAATGTTTGTATCTGAATTAGCTTTGATTGCATAGAATATGTCTACATCACTAAAGCATTCTTTCATTTGCAAGTAATTTTGTTTAATAATGTTTAGATCTACAACTAGGCAAGGTGTTTCATAATCTTGGGTTTGTAGTATTATTTCTTTTGTTAGCTTCATTTCAAGGTAAGAGAATGTATGTTGATTTTTAAAGGTTTTGAAGGTATGGAGGGTGTGGAATGTTTGGAAGGTAACTTTTAAACCCTCTATACATTCCAAACTCCCAACCATCCTAACTCTCAAATCTGTGACAAAAAAATCATAATCTTTAAATACTAGGTTTCCAAATTATAAAGTATGGAAAAAAAAGACTTAGAAATTGTATTAGATAAAAAAGTTAAACCTTTAATTAAAGATGCAACTACTAAATTTTTAGGAGTTGGAATTGAAAAGTTAAATGAAGATATTACTTCAACATTATCTAGGTCATCTTTTGGTGATATTAAAGTAGATTATAGCTCAGATTACAAAAAAGCAAAAAAACAATATAAAAAAGATTTTTTATCCAGAATATTAGTTTTAAATCTAGGTAATATAAGTGAGGCTGCAAAATTATTAGGATTAGACAGAAGAACATTGCATAGGATGGTAAAAGAGTTTAATATTGATGTTAACAAAATCAAATCTGAACTATTAAGGCCTTATCCAATCAAAGTTAGTGCATTAAGTGGGGCGATTGAAGAGGTTTTAAATGACTACAAATCAGTCTTACATCCTAAAAAGTTAGAAGAAATGTATAAAAATGTTCATCATCTCAGCGAAGACATCTTAAAAGATTTACCTGAACCAAAGATTTCCATGAAAGAAGCTGAAGAATTATTTGAAAAAGACTATTTTAAGTATCATTTAAACAAACATAATCATAATATTTCTAAAACTGCTAAATTAATTGGAATTAGATTTGAAACATTACATAGGAAAATGAAAAAGTTAGGTATTGATTAATTCTTTTTTTTAAACTAGGTCCGAAGGACGTGTTTCTCATGAATTTTTTTAATTTTCTTTCTTATATCCTCTTCACTTGGCAGATATGTTTTATATTCTGCAACAAATATGTCTTCTTTTAGTTTTCCAATTGCATAATGAACCTCTTCTCTGCTTTTTTCCTTACAAATAATCAATCCAATTGGATCTCTTTCATATTCAAGTTTATTCTCCCTAAAATAAGTTAAATATTTATTAGTTTGGCCAACAAATTCTGACTTAAATTTTTCTGTTTTTAATTCAACTAAAATAATACATTTTAAAAACCGATGATAAAAAACTAAATCTGCTTTGTGCCATTGATTAGCGATTAATATTTTTTGTTGGTTACCCATAAATGCAAAACCATGTCCGAATTCTAAAAGAATTTGTCGAATACTCTTTAATAAGGCATCTTCTAATTGTTTTTCACTATGATTTTCTTCAAGATCCAGAAAATCCCAATGATAGACATCCTTAAACACATCTTTTGAATGAGGTATTTTAGTGGGAAATTTTATGGTAAGTTTTCCGGACTTTCTAATTTTTTCATATTCCTTGTTCTTGATTCTTCTTTTGAGTTCTCTTACACTCCAACTATTTTGGATAGTGTAAATCTCATAAAATTCTCTTTTATCCTTGTTTTCTATGGAAATCAAAACAGTGTAATGAGTCCAACTTAATTGTGACATCAGTGATGTCATAATTGGATATGTTCTATAAAACTGGACTATTCTGTATAAATCTCTTTTAAGAAAATTTAAATCATTAGAAAGATTAATAATAATTTTTTCACCATAATCAGCTCTTTCTTTGTATCTTAGTTCTTCTCTGACAATCCTTTCTCCTACTTGCCAGTATGTCTGAACTTTGATATTATCAACTGCTTTATAGACTCTTCCTAGCCCATTCTGAAGAATGGACTGAACGTCTTTTAATAAGTGATTATATCCTTCTAATTTGTTTGTATGTTTATTTTTTACTGATTTTTTCATTTTCTAGTTCCTTATTTGACATATGGTTGATTTTATTACGTTTTAATCTAATCTCCTAAACATTTTAATCAATTTCAATGTTCTAATTCTTAGAAGTCTTTATCATTTAAAAAACTATTTATGACGTCGTCATACTATCGGAAAATCTACGGAAAAATAGGGTTAATTAAGTGATATTTCTATTATCAATAATTTTTATTCTATCATAATGTAGTGGTTAACTCATGCGTAATTGTTAAATATTAATTATTTCTATACGAAAAATATAAATATAAGTAGTGGTTAACTCATATTCATGGTAAGCATTGTAACTAAAAAGATTAAAGGGCATGAATACATTTATCTAGTTGACTCTATAAGGGAAGGTAAAAGAGTTATACAAAAATCAGTGAAATATATTGGGAAGAAAAGACCTGTTTCACAGGAAGAATTTGAATGTATGAAACTATCTTATAAAAATAATGATTGGATTTTAAATGAGTTCAATGATGAACTATCATATAATGATCATAATGATATGAAAATTGCTTCAAACAATTATAGAAATTATCTTAAAGGCTTAGATAAAGTTTCAAGAGAAAAGGAAAGAGAAAAATTCTTAAGCATATTTATTTCAAACAGCAATGCGATTGAGGGATCTACACTTACTATAAAAGATACTTTTAATTTTCTTTTTGAAGATATAGTTCCAAAAGGGCATAAAAAAAAAGAGTTGTTCATGGCTTCAAACTTGTTAAAAGCTTGGCATTATGTTGAAGAGAATCATAATAAGCTTCCAACTCATAGTGATCTTTTGAAATTGCACGAATTAGTTAACAGAGATATTGAAACAGAAAAAACCTTAGGAAAATATAAGATTGTTCAAAATTATATTGGTGATGTACATACTACTTCATACTTATTTGCAGAAGAAAAAACAGATCAGCTTCTTAAGTGGATAAAAAAAGCATTTCAAGGAATAAATGACTTTGAAGTTGCTTTTCAGTCTCATGCGCAGTTTGAAATTGTTCATCCTTTTGTTGATGGAAACGGAAGGGTTGGTAGATTACTTCTTAATTGGCTTCTTTTGTATAAAGGAAATATGCCTTTGGCAATTCCTGTAAAAAAAAGAGCAGATTACATAACTTCTTTAGACAATTCAAGAAAAGGTAAAATAGAAGCAATATGTAATTTCTGCTTAAAGGAATATCTAAAACAGTATAAATTCATGTAGTGGTTAACTTTTCTAATTAATTAGTATTTTAGGCGAGAAATGTAGTGGTTAACTACTAAAATAATTCACTTGATCTTCTTCAATTCCTTTTTCTCAAGAATCTTACTAGCTTCTTTAATTTGTTTTTCTAGAACTTTGATATAATACTGCAGATACTCTTTCTGGAATTAAAATTGGAAAATCATTAAATTTAATTTCTAAATTATTAAAATATTCTCTTCCCTCTTCAACATTTTCAATAGGGACTAACAATGTACCATCAGAAAATTTAATTGCTTTTAATTTATTTATCATTCCTTTACTATTATTTCTTCCATAAAGGCTATAATAAAATAACATTCTTTTTGATTTATTAAAACCTTTTAGTTCATACCTAAACAGATAGTAATTAATAAAACCTAGTCCTTTTGAAACAAACTTCTTATTAATTAATGAGTAAGATTCTGTTAAAAATGCTTCTCTAGCTAAAAATGATGGTTGAAATAATTCATGGTATGTTTTTTCAGTAATACTAAAATTCAGATCTAATTTTTTTAATGATTTTCTTAAGTTATAGGTTATATTATTTGTGAGAGGATTTTTAGAAATGATTAGTAGATCAACATCATTTGGTTTTTCTTTTCCTCTCATTATTGATCCAAATAAGAGTATATCAACTATATTATCTTTATTTTGTTTGTAATAATCCTTAATTATTGATTGGAATGTTGTATTTTTCAATAGTTTCTTTAACATCTTTCTTTATTTCCTCACATTTATCTTTAGGAATTGTTGTTGAATATGTTTGTCTATATGTTGGAAAATTCCTATCTAATAGTTCATATAATTCAGGAAAATCAGCTTCTAATATTCTAAATCTTTCTGTATGGTCTTTTGGTGTTTTTCCTTGTTTTTTTAGAATTATGTAATCTAATGTAATGAAAAATGCTTTGAAATATAGCATTGTTGCAGATGTGTAGTCTTGATTATCATATACTAAATCAGCTGATTTAAGGATTTGCTTAATATTTTTAATTAATTCTTCCATGTTGGTAATAGAAACGTTAAAGCTATATTTAAAGTTTTCGGTTGGTGATACCAACTTTGTTGGTAGTAGAAACAAAACAACTCCCTATTTGCTTTTATGTTGGTATTACCAACAAATTCACACAGAAAAAATAAAATATTTCACTTGATTTTCTTCAATTCATCCTTCTTTTTCTCAAGAATCTTACTAGCTTCTTTAATTTGCTTTTCTAGAACTTTGATATAATATTTTAGATATTCTTTCCTATCCATACCTTCAACTGCTTTATTGTAATCTTCCATACTTTTGTTTAACTTAGCCATAGGATTTGCTTTTTCAGTCTTTGGTTTTCGTTTGAATAGTTTATTTAGCATTTTATCAATATTTTAGAAGAACTAATATATATGTTTTTAGATGGTTAATTAAGTTTTGAGTTTTGTGTTCTGAGTAATGTGTTGGTTATGGGGGGATTAGTTATGGGTTTTGGTTTTGAGTAAAACAGTTTTGAGAACCGCAGCAATACTCATAACCACTTACTGATAACCAACTCAGAACCCAAAACTCATTACTCATAACTTATTTATTAATTCCCTAATAGTTACAAATCTTTATATATAGTATTACTAAATAAAGTAATTTAAGAGTGGGTAAATCAATATTTCATACTAATTAGGTTTATTTAAATTAAAATATATAATTTAAAAAACTTCAAGCATTGCTTGAAGGCTTGGAAATTTGTGAAACAAATTTCAAAGAAAGAGGTATAACAAAATGGATATTAAAGATATGTTTACAAAAAGCACAAACAGCAACAGAATATCTTATTATTTTAACAATAATAATTACAATTGCTTTGATTACCGTAGCTGTAATGAGTTTTTAGCTATAAACACAATGATATAAAAAAGAGGTAAATAATAAATATGGATTTCCTATTAGTAATATTAATTTGTTTGGCATTGTCATTCCTATTATCAGAGGTTTTTCATAGATTCAATTATCCAAAAGTTCTTGGTCCAATATTTGCAGGTCTTGTATTAGGATTACCTTTATTTAGGCCAGCTTTTGAAGGTAATGTGTTAAAGTATATTGAGTTTCTTTCTAGTTTAGGTATTATTTTCTTATTATTTTTAGTTGGATTAGAGATTAATATGAAAAAGTTAGTTAAGACAGAAGCAGATTCTTTTTGGATTGCAACTTTTGCAGCAGTTATTCCTTTTGTTCTTGGCTTTAGTTTAATGAGACTTCTTGGTTATTCAACTACTATTTCAATTGTTCTTGGTGTCTGTCTGGCAATAACAGCAGTTGCAACTAAAACAAAGGTTTTAATTGATATGAAAGCATTAAACACTAAAGTTGGAACCATAATGGTTGGTGCAGGAATTATTGATGATATTTATGGAGTTATTTTTTTATCTGTTATTTTAATTTTAGTACAAAAGTCAGTTGAAAAACTATTATGGTTCCCTGTTGAAATTATGGGTTTTATTATTATAACTTATTTGGCATACAAATTTATTCCACGTATTATTAGACTTATTCAAATTGAGAATACAAGAGCTGCTGACTTTTCAGTTCTAATTATTATTGCTTTGACAATTGCATTAATTTCTACAAATCTTGGATTAGGACCAATTATTGGTGCCTTTATTGCAGGAGCAATAATTAATCTTATCCATCATAAAAGAAAAAGACACAAAAAACATTATGAAGAAGTTGAGGAATTAAAAATAGTAACTTTTGCTTTAATTTTACCATTCTTTTTTGTTAATATAGGATTACATTTTGATTACAATGTTTTATTAAATCATTTTGGTTTGGTTGTGTTTATTATAGTTATTGCAATTATTGGTAAGGTGTTAGGAGCGATGTTAGCTAAGCCAGTAACTGATCTTAGTTGGAAACAAACATATCTTATTGGTTGGGGTATGAATTCTCGTGGCGCAGTAGAATTAGTTATAGCAGAAGTAGCAAGAATGGCAGGTCTAATTCCTCAAGAAATCTATGGTGCAGTTGTAATCATGGCAATCTTTACCACAATGTTATTCCCAATTATACTTAGGGGCATGATTAAGAGAGACAGAAAGATTATGTATTAATTCTTTTCTTTTATTTTCTTTTCTTTTCTTTTCTTTTCTTTTCTTTTTTTAACTTTTTATGTGAATCCAATAACTTGGCCAGGCGAGCCGATAGGCGAGTAGGATTTTTCTGAAAGAAAAGTCCGTCTGTGCCAGGGTTGTTGTTGGATTTATTATTAAATATTGTTGGATTTATTATTAAATATTGTTGGATTTATTATTAAAAATACCAAAAAGAAAAAATTAATCAGAACGAAAATAGCCTAACGGCCAGTCAAAAATAAAAAGAAAAACTCATTTTTTTTTCTAATTACTTTGATGAAAAAACAACAACAAAGGCACGGACGGACTAAAGTCCTATTCGCCTTCGGCTCATCCGGCCATGTTGTTTTTCCATCTACATAAGTAAATAATTTCAAAACTACACTTAAAAAGTCAGAACAAAAATAGCCTAACGGCCTGTTAAAAAAAAGAAAGAAACTTATTTCTCTTTTAACACTGCTTGTGCTGCTGCCAACTTTGCAATTGGTACTCTAAATGGTGAACAACTTACATAGTCTAATCCAATTCTATGACAAAACTCTACAGATGAAGGTTCCCCACCATGTTCTCCACATATTCCTAATTTAATATCTGGCTTTGCTTTTCTTCCACCTTCAACAGCTAGCTCAACTAATCTACCAATTCCTTTTTGATCAAGGACTTGGAAAGGATCTTTATCATATATTCCTTTGTCAACAAATTCTTTTAGGAATTTGCCTGCATCGTCTCTTGAAAATCCACAACCCATTTGTGTAAGGTCATTTGTTCCAAAGCTAAAAAATTCTGCAACTTTTCCAATCTCTTCTGCAGTTATTGCTGCTCTTGGAACTTCAATCATTGTTCCAACTAAATATTTTAATTCAATGTCTGCTTTTGCAATTTCTTCCTCAGCAACTTTTCTGATAACATCAGCTTGGTTTTCTAGTTCTCCTACTGTTCCAATCAATGGTACCATTATTTCAGGAACAACATCTAAACTTTTTTCTTTTTTAACCTCAATTGCCGCTTGAATAATTGCTCTTGCTTGCATCTCTGAAATTTCAGGATAAGTAATTCCTAATCTACAACCTCTATGTCCTAACATTGGATTGAATTCATGTAATTCTAACATCTTTTGTTTGATTACTTCTAAAGTTACACCCATGTCATCTGCAATTTCTTTTTGTTCTTTTTCTTCGTGGGGTAAGAATTCATGTAATGGTGGGTCTAATAATCTTATTGTTACTGGTTTTTCTCCCATAACTTCAAATAATCCTTTGAAATCTTTTTTTTGGTAAGGTAATAATTTAGCAAGAGCTTCTTTTCTTCCTTCTAGTGTTCCAGACAAGATCATTTCTCTTACAGCTTTAATTCTGTCTCCTTCAAAAAACATATGTTCTGTTCTACAAAGTCCAATACCTTCTGCACCAAACTCAATTGCTTTTTCAGCATCTTTTGGTGTGTCTGCATTTGTTCTTACACCTAATTTCCTGTATTTATCAGCTAATTCCATTAATTTTGAAAAATCTCCTGATAGTTCAGGATCAATTGTAGCAAGTTGACCTTCAAAAACTTCTCCTGCTGTACCTTCTAATGTAATGAAATCACCTTCAGTAAATTCTTTTCCACCAATTTTTAATGATTTCTCTTTCTCACTAATTATTGCTTCCCCACATCCAGCAACACAACATTTACCCATTCCTCTTGCAACAACTGCTGCGTGTGATGTCATTCCACCTCTTGATGTGAAAATACCTTGTGCTGCATCCATACCCATTATATCTTCTGGGCTAGTTTCAGTTCTTACAAGAATAACTTTTTCTCCAGCTTCTTTCATTTCAACAGCTCTGTCTGCAGTAAACACTACTTGCCCAACAGCTGCTCCTGGTGAAGCTGGTAAACCTTTGCCTAATAATACAGCTGTATCTTTTGCTTTTGGATCAAGTTGTTTATGCAATAACTGATCAAGTTGTTCAGGTTCTACTCTTAATACTGCTGTTTTCTCGTCGATTAAACCTTCTTGAAGCATATCAATTGCAATTTTTACTGCTGCAGCAGCTGTTCTTTTTCCTGATCTTGTTTGCAACATAAATAATTTTCCTTCTTGAACTGTAAATTCAATGTCTTGTATGTCTTTGTAATGGTGTTCTAGTTTTTTGTAAATTTTAACTAATTCTTTATATTGTTCTGGCATTTCTTTTTCTAATCTAGAAATTGGTTCTGGTGTTCTTGTTCCAGCTACAACATCTTCTCCTTGAGCATTAATTAAATACTCACCATAAAACTTGTTTTCACCTGTTGATGGATTTCTTGTAAATGCTACTCCAGTTCCAGATGTGTCTCCCATATTTCCAAATACCATTACTTGTGCATTAACAGCAGTTCCAATTAAACCTTTGATATGGTTAAGTTTTCTGTAAGCAACAGCTCTAGGGTTACCCCATGATCCAAATACTGCGTTAGTACTCATCATTAATTGTTCAAATGGATCTTGTGGGAAATCTTTGTTAGCTTTTTTATAAACTTCTTTATATTTTTTAACAACTTCTTTAAGATCATCACCATTTAATTCAACATCTGTTTCTACACCTTTTGCATCTTTTACTTCTTGTAATGCAGTTTCAAAATCATGGTGTTTAAGACCAACAACAACATCTCCAAACATTTGTAGGAATCTTCTGTATGCGTCATATGCAAATCTTTCATTACCTGTTTTCTTAGCTAATGCCTCTGTTGTTTCATCTGTTAATCCTAAATTTAAAACAGTATCCATCATTCCTGGCATTGATACTGCAGCTCCTGATCTTACAGAAAATAGCAAGGGGTCTTCTTTGTCTCCAAATTTCTTGCCAACTTTTTCTTCAATTTTATTTAAGCATCCTTTAACAGTTTCAATCATACCTTCTGGGTATTTACCTTTATGTTCACTAAAGAATCTGCATGCTTCTGTTGTAATTGTAAATCCTGATGGAATTGGGATGCCCATATTAGTCATCTCTGCTAAATTTGCACCTTTTCCTCCAAGGATTTCTTTCATGTCTTTATTTCCTTCTTCAAATAAATATACATATTTTGTCATTATTTTAACCTCTTGATTATTTTTATTTTATATTGTATTATGATACACTCTGCAGGAATTAGGGTTATTTATATATTTAATTAAAGTATAATATAGTTAATTTATTATCAATATTAATGTAGTAAATTCATTTCTTTGCTACATATTCCCATAACATCTTAAAATTCTGTCTATAAGAATCAGCTAACATTTTATTTTCAATTACAATTGCCATTATTTCATCTGTTGCTAATAATATTATTACTAAATTACCAATAATATCAATCATTGCTGGGTTTTGGAATTCATCAGGTAAGAATTTCATTTCCCAACTATCATCACCTACTTTTTTACCTCTCATTCTTTCATAATATAGTGCTTTTACTTTAATTCCTTTTTTTCTTCTTTCTGCATCCCATATTTTATGTCTGTGTTTGAGGAATTTTCTATTCATTCCTGATCCACCCATTGCATATACTGTTTTATCTTGTTGTTCAAGCATCATTCTGTATGCATTCATTACACTATCTGGTCCTTTGAAATAATAAACATCTTGTTTTTCTTTTTTCAATGTAAAATCTAGCATTAATTCTGGTAATGCTTCTTTAACTTCAGCTTCTCTTCTCTGCAAAATTTTAATTAATTGGTTTGGATCAACAGGGTCATAATATCTTTTCCCTTTAACCATTATAGAACTAACAAGACCTTTTTCTCCTAATCTATCAAGAATATCATATGCATTTACTCTATGCACACCTGCTTTTTTAGTAATTTCATTAACGCTACAGCTACCTAATTTAAGCATAGCTAAGTATACCTTAGCCTCATTTAGTGTAAGGCCTGCAGCCATTAATGCTGATTCTTTCATAGTAATATGATGTTAAATGATTAATATCTCAGTAATTTCTGTTTAGAAAGTCAATGTCATCTTGTTGTATTGTAAAAATAAAACCAGCAAGGGTATTGGTTAGTTCGCCACTAACCCCCTTAAGGCACTGGTCTTTGTGTGAGTTTTCGCCAAATTAAAGTATTTAGTTACTCCTATTTAAACCTTTGCTTTTTGTAGTTATGTACATTACTACAACTTTTTATATACTTGTAATTACTACATAATTATAGTGTAAAAATCAGATTGAAATGGGGAAATAAAATGGAAAATGTATCAATAGGCATGAAACACAGAACATACACTGAACATAAACAAACTCCAAAACTAAATGGCTGGGGAATAGCAATAGCAGTATCTGGGATTATTTTGTTAATTTTGTTAAGTTAATCATAACAAATCAAAATTAAATCATAATTATGTTAAAGAGACCAAAATGTAGAATGTTTTGAAGGTTAGGAAAGTTAGGAAGGTTAGGAAGGTAAAAACCTTCAGAACATTCCAAACCCTCCAAACCTTCCAAACTTCAATAGAAATGAGGAAAATAAAATGACAATTAATCTAGAAGATGTAACAAATGTAACAACACTAAATATTGTTGATGTGCATGATACAATAGTTGCATATGCAACACCTGGGTTTGGTCCAGAAACTATTTCAAGAGCAAATAGGATTTCACCTGATGATCCAGAATTTGAAAAATCTATGCAGGCTGTTGATGCTTTTAATGAAAGACATGGTGTTGAAACACCTGATCAAGAATTAGCAACAGAAGAAGCAGCTATTAGAAAAGGTATTGATTATCTTTGGTCATCAGATTGTGTTACTGTGGGTGATGAAGATGCACATTATATAATACCAATTAAAGGAGCAGATAAAACTTTAAGGGAGATGCTTGAAGATGATAGGCAAGTTGTGGCTATTGTTTCAAGTTCAACAGTTCAACAATCATATACTATTCTTAGTTATCTAATTGGTGGGATTATGGTTCAGGATTATGTTGATGAAGGAAGATTAACATTTATTAATGCTGTTCATCCTATGAATGATAGTACAGAACCAATGAGCAAAAGCAATCCAGAAACTTGGATTGCATCTTACAAAACAAGAAATTTACATGGATTTGCAAACCAAGTAACGTCTGTTAATATTTTTGAAAATAGTGGTCCTAAAAGACAAGCAGCAGTAGATGCAGCAAAAATAATGTTTGAAAAAGCAGTTATTAGAGATTATGCTAGGATAGATAAAAAATCATGAATGGATAAAAAATATGAATCAATATAACTAATTATTTAAACAAAAAACAATTAAGGTAATAAAATGAAATACAATAAACAACTCCTAAAACAAAACATAACTAAATTTCAGAATAAACAATGGTATCATCAAAGATTTGATGGGTGTCCTCATTTTTTATTCTACATTGTAGAGGGGGAATCAAGAATAGAAAAAAGAAAACAAGGTTGGCATAATTTTAATCATGCATGTTTTTTTCATAATGACAGAGCAGATTGGTTTATTCCAATGGATGATATCAATAGAATCACAACTGAAATAATTGAAAAAGCAAAAACTAATAATAATTTAAGCAAAGATTTAATGAAAAACTGGGATAAAGATGAGAAAAACTTTTATGATATTTGTAATAAAATAAAAGAATTAGACTTAGCAAAATTAAACAAAAAGGAATTGTTTGATTTATACAAGGAATTTTCAGAAAAAACAATTTTAAGATGCTCCTCGTCTTCAATAATTGATGGATTTGCTTTAGGCAGTGATAAAATTGTTGCAGACATGGTTTTAGAATTATTAAAACAAAAAAGTTTAGATAATAATTATCATGATATTTTTTCAAAGTTAACAGCACCTGTTGATCAGTCTTTCATTAATGAAGCAGAAGTAAGTTTATTAAGGATAGCATTGATGATTGAAGATGCAAATAATGGTTTAAAAGAATTTATTTTAAAGCACGATGTAGAAGAATCACTAAATGAATTAGAAAAAGATGTTTTCAAAGATGTCAAAGATGCATTAGATAAACATGAACAAGATTATTTTTGGTCAAAAAACAATTATGTGCAAGCATATATTTTAGATAAGAAAAATTTCATGAAAGAAATCAAAGAAATCTTTGAAACAAACTTTAATATTAGTGCAGAGATAAAGAAGATATCAGAAACACCAAAACTAAATTATGAAATTAAAACAAGATTAATTGAAAAGTTAGAACTTTCACAACATCTAAAAAATCTAATTAAAATTTTAGAAGATTTTACTAAATGGCAGGACGACAGAAAAAAATCAACTTATTGGTATATTCATTATGGTAGTGTTTTAATTGAAGAAATAGGGGAAAGATTAAATATAAAATTACATGAAATGAAATATTTAACACCGGCAGAGATTAAATTATTAGAATACATGGATGAAGCAGAAATCAAAACATTACAAAAAGAATTACAAGAAAGAATTAAAGATTCAGCTTTTATTGATATAAATCAAGAATGTGTTATGGTTATAAATGAAGAACTTAAACAATTAAAAAAAGCTGTTTTAGAAACTGAAGATTATTCACAAATTCAAGAGTTTAAAGGGTTGTGTGCAAATACTGGTTATGCAAAAGGTAAAGTAAAAATAATTATGAGTGCAACAGAAGCTCATAAAATTGAGAAAGGTGATATTTTAGTTGCAATTATGACAAGACCAGATTATGTTGCAGGAATGAAAAAAGCAGCTGCAATTGTAACTGAGGAAGGTGGTGTTACTTGTCATGCATCTATTGTTTCAAGAGAATTAGATATCCCATGTATTATTGGAACTAAGATTGCAACCAAAGCATTGAAAGACGGCATGATGGTTGAAGTAGATGCAACTAATGGAATTGTGAGAAAGTTATAGGGTTAGCGAAGCGTAACCCTATTATCTTGGTCGAGCTTAATTAAGGTCGATGGTGTTGTGAGAAAGATTTAGTTTTTGTTTTCAATAACTCTCAACTTTTAATCCTTTAACTCTTTCAAAATGTTTTTTATTTCTTGTTATTATTGTATCTATTTTGTTTGTTAAAGCAGTTCCTGCAATTAGACAATCTCTTGTATCAATTTCTTTTCCTTTTCTTATTAAATCTCCTTTTAATTTTCCAGCAATTATTGCTGAATCAACATCTAGATTTAATACTTCAAATGCAGCTATAAATTTTAAGAATTCAGAGAATTTTTTCACATGATTAAGATTTTTGTCTAATTGTATACCTAATGCTAATTCATATACGCTGATTGAGCTAATGAAGAGAGCTCTTTCATTTTCTAGTTCATCTAATTTACCATGAACTTCTTTTTTATTTTTCAATAAATCTATTAGGAAAGTGCTATCTAATAATTTCATTTTTTATAACCTAATTCTTTAAGTGATTTATTAAATGATGGATCCCATCCTTTATCTATTATGCTGTTTATTTTATTATAATTTTCTTCGCTCATATCACTCCACATCCCAACAAATTGATTTAAATCAGGCCTTTTTTTTGTCTGTGCCCATCTAATGATTTCATCTGAGAAGCTTTCATCTCCTCTTTTGTCCTTTGCAAGCATATCATATGCTTTTTCTTTTATAGTGATTGTTTTTGTAACCATACAAGTACTTGTATGTGTACACTTATATTTATATTTTTCTATTCTATGATGCTTGCTATGACTTTTTTGTCTCTTTTTCTTGTACTTAATCCCCATTTTATATTTAAACCTCTAAGTATACTATATACTATATATGATTTAGATGTCTTAATGGCATTTTTATGGTAAAGGTAAATAAAATGGTATCAATAAGCCCAATCGGGAGTACAGCAGATAGCCCCCTTAGAAAGTATATTCATCATGGTGATGGTATGTCTCCTAATTACGGAACTCCTGCAAAAGGTTATGAGGGGATGGGCTCATTTCATACTTTGCCAGGTGGTAGGGTATTACATAATGAAGGTTTAGTTAAGGATGTAGCAGATTTCACAAGAAAAATGTATCAAAGAGGTGCAAGTGGCTTAGCACTTCCAGGTGATGCAGATACTTCTTCAGGAAATTATGTTGCATTAAATCGTTCAGCTTATAAGCTTCATACTGAAATAATGCCTTATAGTCATAACAAGTAAATTAAATCAATTTAGGTGAAACAAAATGTGTAATGGATGTGGAGGATGTGGATATTCAAGTGGTGCTGGTTCTAGTGCTTCTTATATGTCTGGATGTGGTAGTGATTCTGCTAGTTATACACCTTCTACATCAATGGGCTACGAAGCTTCAACTTCAAGCTATGATTCTTCATCATCTCAGGAGTTATACCAATGATGTATCAAAGTGAAAAAATGTATGTCAAAGTACAAAGAGAAGTTATTAGAGAAAGTTTCACTATGTATGCATCAAGATCAATGATTGAAAGTAGTGGTGGAATAGATGCATTAATTTCAAACTATGCTTCAACTCCAACACAAATATCAAACTCATCTGGTAATGGTTATGTACCATCTACCTCCAAAAAAGAAGTGTATAACCTAGATAAAGCATTACCCGAAATAAATCCAAAACCTAAATTATTAGAGTATAGGGCTTCAGCTCAAGAAGTTGAAATGCCTTATTCCTCTTTTAATTATAATCCTAATAATTATTTTTCACAACCTACACCAATGGAGCATTTTCTTCCTGATAATTTTTTACATTCTTATAGACATGAAACACAATTTATTGATGATGCTAAAAAAGTTGAAGAACATGTAAAAGAAGCTTTCAAAACAACAACAGGCAGAGAATTAAGCAAAGGTATTACAATAAGAGTTTGTGATGAAAAAAAATTCAAAAGAATACATGAAGCAAATGGTGGTAAATTCTCACCAAGTATTCAAGGATTTGCTATACATAGAACAGGGGAAGTAGTTGTAAAACAAAATAAATTAGATATTGTTATGTTAGTATTAGGGCATGAGATTGGTCATGTACTAAGTAATCCTTTAGCAAACATTCATGATGAAGAAGCAAAAGCATTTGCATTTGAGATGGCTTGGATGAAGGCAATCAAAGATAATAATATTGCTGGTATTGGTGATAATATTAACATTGATTTCCAACCAGCTAATAATGGTTTACATGATGTTGCATTTGGTTTTGTTAAGAATCTAGTTACCGCGGGAAAAAGAGCATTAGATGTATTTACAGAATTAGTCAATGGAAAAGTAAGCATGAAAGTAAATCTTTAATTTTTTTTTGAGTAATGAGTTCTGGGTTATGAGTTGGTTATCAGTAGGTAGTTATGAGTATCACTGTGTTTTTTCAAAACTATTCAACTGATAACCATATCTCAAAACTAATTTACCCCAAACCAACTCAAGACCCAAAACCCATAACTAACATTCATTTCTCATATACAATAAACTTTTCACCATTAAAATCAAATTCTTGTATTTTCTTTAATTTCTCAGGATGAAATATATTACTATGAACAATTAGTTTTCCTTCTAACTCTTCTAAGAATTTATCTTCTAAGCCCCTGTGGAAAGGCCTGTCAGGAGCAATAAATACATAATCATAATCTTTTATGTTATGAACACTAAAATCATTTCTGATAAATTCAGTTTTTGAAAATTCATTAAAATTAACCTTATCTTTAATATGTAGGCTTACTTCATGTAGCCAGGCATCACTTTCAATTCCTACTATTTTATCAACATTAAATAAAGAAGCTAACAAAACAACTCTACCATCTCCACTACCCAAATCACAAAAACTTATTTCTTTTTTTCTTTCTTTTTCTAATTTATCATGTTCAAATAATATATTGAATGCTTCAAACATACTTTTCATTGGTGTTCCTGCCCAAAATCCTAAATTAGTACCTTTAGTAAACAAGAAACCTTTTTTTAATAAGAATTCTTCAAAATTTTTATAAGTATTATTAATTACATGAAATTCATTCTCATATTTCCTATCAAATATATTTAATTTTATCTTTTGATTATTCATTAATTAAACACCCTTTTTGAAATACTATAACTATTATTTACTATAAAAAATATTCTCTTATTCGTATGTGCATAGCTTCTTTTATGATGTTGTTACTGCCTCAAATTTGTTATAGTGGCATTATATGTTTTTTTATATTGGGAACTGAAATCCAATTATACACTACATAACGTGTTTTAATAAATTATTCAATGGGATTTCAGCCACTATAACCGGCAGCAACAACATATCTGTTAGGAGCGATGCACATACTCTTATTCCATTGGTACTTGGCTCCATAATTGCCAATCATTACTTGGGGAGTAAGCACCAAATATAAAATAAGGACCTTGCATTTGTTTGAAATAACCTTGATAAACATCAGTGAACCTACTTGGGGAGCCTCCAAAGCCTCCTCCTCCTCCACCAGCACCCATATTTCTAATTGGACTGCCGAATGCACGCCATGTTTCAGTTAAAATCCTTCCTTGACCAAATAAACCTTCTTCACCATGTCCTTCGGAAATCATAGTTCCTTCATATCCTCTTTCTTTCAAATATTCAACTGCTTTTTTTACAGGTAAATTACCTTGTCCAACAGGCAGGTGATGGTGACCAGCACCTAAACCATCAACAACGTGTAAATGTCCAATAATCTTTTCATCCTGCATTTTTTTGACTTTTTCCATATACCAACCATCAAATCTTTCCTTTCTTTGTTCTTTTGTTTCTCCAGGTTTAGCAGTAAAATGTTTCCACCACATTCCTAAATGTTGTGTATCAATTGTTGCTTTTATGTGATCTAATGCTTTCTTCTCAGCTTCTTTTTTAGTAACTCCAGTATAATGTGGATTAGGAACTTTAATTAATCCACCATGCCTATCTCTTCTTTTTCCAGGATCTTCAATAAACTTTTCAGTTAATAACTCAACCATCTTTTGTCTTCCTTCTTTTACAAGGTCAATTAATTCATCAGGATGGCTACCATAACCCATTTCAGGGAAAATATTTTCTGGAGCAAGATGGATTGGTTTGTTTGCATATGGTGACTTAGCTGTTCTTTCCATTGCATAAATTCCAGCTTCTGCATAACTTGTTGCAGTTTGTTCTTTTGCATATGCTTCTACAGGAACAACATGTAATAAAGTTTCCCAAGTTTCATCTGCATTAGCGTCAGATGCAGCTGAACTTTCTCTAATAAATTTCAAACTTCTTTCAGCTTGTTCAAGTCCTCTTGCAATCCATTCACTTGGTAACTTGTTTTCAGATGGTACGTATTCTCCACCTTCAAAATGTCTTATAACAGGATTTGATTTAAATTGTTTCCATAATTCATCTTTAGGGGTATTTTTTTCTATTTTTTTAAAGAAGTCATATGCTTTTTTTAGTTTTGTATATTCTTCTAATTCTTTTTTATACATTCTTCCATGGAATAGGGATGAACCTCTCGCCTGCATTACTCTTGTCTCCATCTGAGATCTAAAAAACATTTCTTCTGGTGAGTATTGTCTACCATTTCTCCATGGTTCATTTTCTAAATTATGTTCGTTCCAGTCATCTGCTCTTTTTTCAAAGTCTTCCCATGTTAATCTGTTAGTCTCAAATCTTGTTTCTTCTTCATTCCAATATGGGACTCTATTAAATAAATCACTTGGTTTTGTTTCATCTAATATTACTCCATTTTCATCAACATATCTTTCTCTTCCATCTTCACCAATAACTGTTTTAAATTTTGGTTCGTGTACAACTTGTGATTTTCTAACTTCTGTAATCAACTTTCCTGTTCTGTCATCTACCATGTAAAGAACAGCTCTTCCAGGTTCTTCATTATAACTTTGAAATTCCCATGTACCATCTGCATTAGCTTTGTTCCATTTTTGTGCAGTCATATCTCTTTGAAACTCTCCTGTATGAACAACAACTGCTTGTGCTCCAACATCTCCTGCTAAATCTATTGATTTTTTCACTTCTTCCATTTCAATTTTACGATGTTCGTCATTAAATCCTTTTTCTTGTGGATTAAATCCTGACATATTACCTATGTTTGTTGGTGTATGTACTGATGTAAATTTTACAGAATTAACTCTTGCTAAATCTCTTAATGCTTCTCTTGCATCTTTACCATATGCTTCTGCTCCTACTGCTTCAGCACCACCACCCATATTAGTACTTAATTCAACCCAACCAGTACCTCTTCGAATTGCATCAGTTGTTGTTTTAATTAAACTTCCAAATCTACTTCCTTCTGGGACACTCATACCTATATCAGCTACTCCAACAATTGGTTTTCCTACTGGATCTCCATATGGATTTCCTGCAAATTCTCCAAAATAGCCAGAATTATCTACTGCACCATGATTTTGTGGTTCAGCTCCAAAGTAACCTGTTCCAAATTCCATTAGTATACTTATTAGTATATTGATATATAAAGGTTGTGATTAGACATATTATCTTGATTATAGCAAAGAACAATAATGGCCAGGCGAAGCGAATGAAATGAGCTGAGTAGGATTTTATGCAATAAAATCCGTCTGTGCCAATGTTGTTGTTCTTTGCATAAATTATTTATTTTAATAAATTTAGTTTATCTAATTATTTTTAATATGGTGATGATAGTTCTAATAGAAAAACTTTTGAATAAAATTCAAACCTTTACTATCAAAGATAGTAAAGTTTATAAATCCCCTATAATTTGCTTAAAAGTGTTATAGACACATAAATTAGCCATTTTAATTGAGTTGCAATCATTAAAAGGCTGAATTATTGTTAGAATCGAAAAATACTAAGAAATCACAGGTGAAAATGAATGGCAAGCTTTAATAATGTTCCACAAACAGAATTAGTCAATAAAACAGCTGAAAAGCTTAAGGAACTCAAAGAATTAAACCCACCAGAATGGGCATTTTATGCAAAAACTGGTGTACATAAAGAAAGACCTCCAGCAGATAAAGACTGGTGGTATGTACGGGCAGCAGCAATATTAAGAACAATTGCAATTGTTAATCCAATTGGTGTTTCTAAGTTAAGAACTAAATATGGCGGAAAGAAAAGAAGGGGCCATAAACCTGCAAAATTCAAAAGAGGTTCTGGTAGTGTAATTAGAAAAGTTTTACAACAATTAGAGGCAGCAGGTCTTGCAGAGAAAAAAGATAAAAAATGCAAAGGCAGATTTATTACAACTAAAGGTATTAGGGTATTAAATGATGTTGCTAAAGAATTATTTTCAAAATATCCAAAAGTTAAAAAAACAGAAAAGAAAGAAACTGTTGAACCAGTAACTGAAGCTAAAGTTGAGGAAAAACCTGAAGCTAAAGTTGAAGAAAAACCTGAAGCTAAAGTTGAGGAAAAACCTGAAGCTAAAGTTGAGGAAAAACCTGAAGCTAAAGTTGAAGAAAAACCTGAAGCTAAAGTTGAGGAAAAACCTGAAGCTAAAGTTGAGGAAAAACCTGAAGCTAAAGTTGAAGAGAAAGCAGAAACTGTAGAAAAACTTGAGGATAAGCAAGAATAGAGGGATAAGATGGCAAGATATACTCATTTAAGCAGGAAATTAAGATTAGCAAAACTAGGACGTAGAACAAGATGGGCTCCATTTTGGACAGTTCCTAAAATTTACGGAAAAGGTAGAACAGTTCATCCAGGAAGACATACAACTGTTAAAAGAAGTTGGAGAAGAACTAAAACAAAAGCATAAATTGCTTTGTTAATAATTATCCTAACTTAAAAATTATAAACACAAAGGTGTAAATCATGGCAAATGAATTAAAAAGAACATATAATGTTCCATTAAGAAAAGAATATTTGAAAGTACCAAGATACAAAAGAGCTAAAAAAGCTGTTAAAGCATTACAGCAATTTGTACAAAGGCACATGAAGATTGATAATCTTGAAAATATTAAGATTGGAAAATTCTTGAATGATGAAATTTGGAAGCATGGAATCAAAAATCCACCACATCATGTTAAAGTTAATATTATCAAAGATACAAAAGAAAACAAAGCTGTTGTTGAACTATTTGGAAAAGAGATTAAATTAGCAGAGAAGAAAGAAGAAAAGAAAGAAGGAATGGCAGAAAGAGTTAAAGAAAAATTAGGCGACAAGTTAGGGATCAAAGACAAGAAGCCTAAAAAAGCAGATAAGAAAGCTGCTCCTGAAGAAAAGAAAGCAGAAGATGATGTTTTAGCTGAATTAAAAGGAGAAGCTAAAAAAGAAGAACCTGCTAAAGAAGCTTCTGCTGAAAAAACTGAAGAACCTGCTAAAGAAGCTCCTGCTGAAAAAGTTGAAGAAGCTAAAAAAGTTGAAAAAGAAGAACTAAAAGAGTTAAAAAAAGAACTTCCTAAAACACATGATAAGCCTCAAGCAACAGAAACAGCTGAAAAGAAAGTTGAACAACAACCAAATGCTCCATTGAAAAAGGAGTAATTTAATTTTTATTTCTTTATTATTATTTAATTATTGAATCTAAATAAATATAATCTGAAAATCAAATTAAAAATTAAGAACCTAATATTACATCTGTTTTGCAGCTAGCTTAATATCACTGTCCATAACTGTTTTTCTTCCAGAATGTTTAGATATTTTTACAGCTTGTTCAGATATATCTTGCCCTATTTCTGTTAAAATTTCAGAAAATGTAGCTAATGCTTCATCACTTATTCTTTTAGCACCTACTTTAGATAATATTCTTCCTAGTGGTGCTTTTGGAATTGTAGTAGTTTTTCTTCCCATAATTTTCACATCTGTTTTTATTATTTTTCTCCCACGAGAACAATAACCCTTAGATCTTTGTGTGTTAATAATAACATCATGAATACTCCTATTTAAACCTTTCGATTAAATTGTTTTGTTTTCATGTAAATAATTAGAAAATTCCAAACAAATATAAATCATAATGCTTTCTTTACAATTATGGGTAAAAAAATATTGCTTTTAGCATTAGAAAATGCTATTAAATATGATGGGAAGGCATCTCAAGGTAGTGTTATTGGTAGGCTTATCTCTGATGACCCTGGATTGGCCAAAAACAAAGACCATATGAAAACTCTTTCTCAAGAAATAAGAGAGACAGTAAAGAAAGTTAATGAAATGAAACTAGAGGATCAACAAAAAGAGTTTGAAAAATTAGGTGGTAAAATAAGTAAAGAGAAAAAAGAAAAAAATTCTTCTCTTCCTAAATTAGAAAAGACAAAAAATGTTATTATGAGATTTGAACCCTCTCCTTCTGGTCCATTACATATTGGTCATGCTTATGTTTTAGGTTTAAACCATTATTATGCAAAAAAGTACAATGGAAAACTAATTTTAAGAATTGGGGATACAAATGCTTCAAATATTTATGAACCTTCATATGATCTTATTCCAAAAGACGCAGATTGGTTAACTTCTTCATCTGTTTCAGAATTAATGATTCAATCTGATAGACTTGATATTTATTATGAATATGCTTTAAAATTCATTGAAGCAGGACATTGTTATGTTTGTACATGTCCAGCCGAGGAGTTCAGAGAAACATCAAAGAAGAAAGAAGAATGTCTTTGTAGAGGTTTAACACCAGAACAAAATATTAAAAGATGGCATGACATGTTTGGTAAAACAGAAGAAGGTGGTGCAGTATTAAGATTTAAGACAGATATGAAACATAAAAATCCTGCTATGCGTGATTTTCCATTATTTAGAATCAATGATGATGCTCATCCAAGGACTGAGAAAAAATATAGAGTTTGGCCGTTAATGAATTTTTCTGTACTAATTGATGATCATGAAAGTGAAATGACACATATTGTCAGAGCAAAAGATCATGCTGATAATGCTAAACGTCAAGAAATGATGTATAAAGCTATGGATTGGCTAGTTCCTCAAACATTGTTTGTTGGAAGAATTAATTTTGAAGATTTAGAAGTAAGCTGTTCTAAAACAAGAGAAAAAATTGATGAAGGTGAATTTACTGGCTGGGATGATATCAAACTACCATTTATTGGGGCATTAAAAAGACGTGGTTATCAACCTGAAACATTTATTAAATATGCTGTTGATGTTGGCATTAGTTTAAGTGATAAGACAGTTTCTAAAAAAGATTTTTTTAAGACCCTAAATCATTTTAATAAAGAAATTCTTGAAGAAAAATCCAATAGGTTCTTTTTCATTGCAGATCCTGTTGAAGTTTCTGTTAAAGATGCACCTTCATTAGAGATTGAGTTGGATTTACATCCTGATCATAGGAAAGGTGGTAGGGATTTACATTGTGATGAAAACTTTTATTTAGCAAAAGAAGATGTTGATAATTTTAAAACTAAAGAAATAATTAGATTGATTGATTGTTTGAATTTTACAGTTGAAAATAAAAAAGACAATGAATTTAATTATCATTCTACAGATTTTGGACAAGTAAAAGGAAATGCTAAATTAATTCATTGGTTACCCCAACATGATACAACTAATGTTGAAGTGGTAATGGAAGATGGTAGTGTTGTAAAAGGAAAAGGAGAAAGATTACTAGATGATCTTAAAGAAGGAGATATTGTTCAATTTGTAAGGTTTGGTTTTTGCAGATTAGATAGTATTGAAGAGGACAAATTAGTATTTTGGTTTGGACATCATTAAACTATTTAATGCAACCATAAAGTTTAAAAACTACTTATTTATCCAATAAAATATAATGGACATAATGGGTTATGATAAACATTGCGAGGTGTTAAAATGTCAGTAATAGTTAAAGCAAAATTAAAAGAATATGCAAAAGGTTATAATGTAAGTGGTGACTTTGCAGATGCTCTTAATAAGAAAGTTGAACACTTAATCAAAGAAGCATGTACAAGAGCAGAAGCAAATAGCAGAAAGACAGTAATGGCTAAAGATTTGTAATTTTTTCTTTTCTTTCTTTTTTTAAACTAGGTCCGGAGGACATGTTTCCCGTGATTTTATTTTTTTATTTATAATTAATTAGATTATAATTTATTAGATAAATCCAACAACAACCAAGGCACAGACGGACTTTTCTTTCAGAAAAATCCTACTCGACTTCGTCTCGCCTGGCCAAGTTGTTGGATTCAAAAATTCTATCAATTTTTTTATTTTTTATATTAATTTCTCTTATAAATCCTCAAAATGATTTAGAAACAATCTAAAAGAATTATTTACTAAGATATGGTTTATTCATCATCATTAACAGTATTTCTTTCAATATCTCTTTGTATTTGACTTAGTTTTTCTTTATTTTCTATGTTTAGATTTTCTAGAATATCATGCATTCTATCTAAATTTTGAATTTCAGTTTTTAATAACCTCAATTTTTCTTCTTCTTCTTTTATTTCTTTAATTAATTTCTTTTTTTTAGAATAGTGTAATTTTGGTTTTTCAATTTCTTTTTGTAATTTTTTAAGTCCAATTTTAATATTCTTAAAATTTTTCTGATCATTCTCTAGTTTTTTTGAAAAATTTATTTGGTGTTTAGCAAGTAAATTAATCTTTGCATCTAAATGCTTTAAATCATCTGAGAAAGTAAATTTAGTTGAGCTAGCAATAGCTCTCATAAATTTATTAACTTGATAAGAACTACCTTCAGAAAAGATATTTACAATATTTTCCTTAATTTCACTACTTGTCATTTTAGATATTTAATTCATGTCTCCCATTAGCTGGTTTTTGTTCCTCTTTTGCTTCTGGCTGAAGTGGTGGAGGGGCTTGTGAAGGAGCAGATACTTGTGAAGCTAACTGGTCTAATTCATCAGCACTAAAATTTTGTGATGATGGTATCCCACTTGGAACAGCTGCATTTTGTGGTATTGGTCCACCTGTTAATTGTTTATTGTTATTAGTTTCAACCTTTGGCATAACATTTGGTGGTTGTATTGGTGTTGCTGCTGCTTCTGGAGAAGGCATTTTAGACATTGTTGGTGGTGCAGGCATTTCAGGTGCTTGATTATTATTACTATTATCCATGAATTCTGCAGGCGGTACAGGTATTGCAGGCTCATCATCTTGCATTCCTCTTGATGCCATATCTTTCAATGGTAATTTGATTTCATTTTCAAGTCTTTGAAAGTCTTGTTCTTCTTTTTCTCTACCTTTTTTTAATTCATTGACTGCACCTAATATATTTAAAATACCATTTGCAATTTTTTCATTATCACTAAATATATTATTTAATTTAGATTCTATTGGATCTGATTTTTGCATAAGTTCAGTTGCTAATCTAAACAATGAATTCATTTCTATAATATTCTCATTTAGTTGTTGAATTGCAGTCATCATTGATTCTGGCTTGAATTCTTTTAGATAAGTAACATTTTTCTTTATTTTCATGACTTCTTTGTTTAATTTTTGTGTTTCTTTTTCTGATTTTTTTGATTTTTTAATGCTATTTTCAAGTTTTTTTAGTTTATTTTGCATGCTAGTTAATTTTTGCAATTCTTTTTTTGGTATTTCTTTAACAACAACTTTTTGTTTAATTGTTTTAACTGAAGTTTTTTTTACTTTTGGTGATTTTTTCTTTACTATTGTCTTTTTGACTTTCTTAATCTTTTTCTTAGCTTTTTTAACTATTTTTTTCTTAGGTTTCTTTTTAGCTTTTGTTTTTTTAATTGTTGTAACTGTTTTTTTAACAATTGTTTTTTTTGGAGTCTTAGGTTTAACTTTTTTAGGTTCAACAACATGTTCTGTAACTGTTGTTGTGGTTGTTTCAGTTTTTTCAGGCATTTGTATCACATCTTTTTCTTGATTATTTGATTCAGGAATATTTTCCTCAATAGGATTATTATCTTTTTTTGGTTCTTCAGCAACCTCTATAGTCTCAGTTACTTCCTCTGTTGGTTCTTCATGTTCTTCTTCAGATTCATCTTCATGGTCTGGCTCTTCTACTTCTTCAGTGGTTGTAATTTCTTCTGTTTCATGATGTTCTTCTTCAGATTCATCATGGTCATTTACATCTTCTTCTTGTTCAGGTTCATCTTCTGAATTATCTTGATGCTCTTCTACATCATGTTCAGGTTCCTCTGCTTCATCATGTTCTTCCTCAGTTGTTTCTTCATGGGATGTTTCAAGATGATCAGCAAGATCTAATTTAGGTTTATCACTTTCTTCTGTTTCATTAGAATCATCTTCATGCTTTTCTGTTTCATCATGATGTTCTTCTTCAGGCTCATCAGATTCATCTTCATGATCTGGTTCCTCTACTTCTTCAGTGGTTGTAATTTCTTCTGTTTCATGCTCTTCTGTATCTTCTTCTTGCTCAGGTTCATCATCATGCTCTTCCTCATGTTCAGAATTAGTTTCATTTTCTTCAGAATTATCTTCTTGTTCAGAATCTTCTTCTGGATTTTCTTCATGTTCTTCAGCATCTTCATGCTCTTTAGAATCCTTTATATCAAAAGCTTTTTGTCGCTCTGTTTCCATATGATCTAGAATAGTATTAAAATCCATCTTTTGCCTCTTTTTTAATCTATATATATTATATTATAGTATATTCTCTTATTTTATGTTAATAGATTTATAAATATTTTGGTAAATTATAGTGAATCATACATTATATTAAAAATAATAAGAAAAATAAAGAAAACAAAAACTACATCATTGGCATTCCACCCATACCTGGTGGCATTCCTCCTTGAGGTGGTTCTGGTTGTTTACCAGATGCAATCACATCATCTATTCTTAAGATCATTTGTGCAACTTCTGATGCTGAACTAATTGCTTGTGTTTTAATTTTCAAAGGCTCAATAATCTTATTTTGCCAAGCATCAATAACTTTTCCACTAAACACATCAATTCCTGCCCATTTTTGACCTTGGTCATGTGCTGATTTTAGTTCTGTTAAAACATCTATTGGATCAAGACCTGCATTTTCTGCAAGTGTTCTTGGAATAACTTCCATTGCATCTGCAAAGCTGTTAACTGCTAATTGTTCTCTTCCAATTAATGAATCAGAATATTTTCTTAATTCTTTTGCAAGTTCAACTTCAGGAGCACCTGCTCCAGCTACAATTCCACCATCTTTTAATGCAGAAGCAACATCTCCAATGCCGTCTTCAACTGCTCTTTTAACTTCATCAGTTATGTGTTCAGTGCTTCCTCTTAATAATAATGTTACTGATTTTGGATTAAGGCAGTCTTTAACATAAGTCATTTCCTCGTCTCCAACTTTCTTTTCTTCGACAACTCCTGCATTCCCTAAATCTTCTAGGTTTAAATCATCTAAATTTGTAACAATTTTCCCATTTGTTGATTTTGCTAATGCATTCATGTCTGATTTTTTAACTCTTCTAACTGCAAAGATTCCTGCTTTTGCTAAAAAATGTTGTGCCATATCGTCAACACCTTTTTGACAGAAAATAACATTAGCACCACTTGCTTTTATTTTATCTACCATATTTTTTAGCATTCTTTCTTCTTGTTCAAGGAAAGCTTGCATTTGCATAGGATCATTTATTTGGATTTTTGCATCTATTTCTGTACTTTTAATTTCAATTGCAGAATCAATTAATGCAATTTTTGCATTTTTTACAACTCTTGGCATTCCACTATGGACTTTTTCTTTGTCTACAACAACACCATTGATTAATTCTGATTTTTCAATACTTCCACCTGTTTTTTTCTCAAGTTTTATATTTTCAATATCAATTAAAATTTTATTGTCTTCTTTTTCAGAAATTGATTTAACTGCTTTTACAATTAATCCTGATAATAATTCTTTTGAGCTCTCTGCTCCTTTTCCAGTCATTGCTGTCATTGCAATATTTTTTAAAACATCATCATCATTATCAGTAACTGTTTCAGACATGTTATTAAGAATTTGTAATGCTTTTTCAGCTGCTAACCTATAACCTTTTGCAATAACTGTTGGATGAATTTCCAGGTCTAATAATTGTTCAGCTTTTTTCATTAGTTCTCCTGCAATTACAACTGCTGTTGTTGTTCCATCCCCAACTTCTGACTCTTGGGTTTTAGCAATCTCAACAATCATTTTAGCAGCAGGATGTTCAATATTCATTTCATTTAGAATTGTAACACCATCATTAGTTACAATAACATCATTCATACTATCTACTAACATTTTATCCATTCCTTTTGGACCTAATGTGGTTCTAATTGTTTCTGCTACTAATCTTGCAGCCATTATATTATTTCTTTGTGCAGTTTTTCCACTATTTCTTTGTGAGCCTTCTGGCATAATAAAGATTGGTTGCATTTTATCAGTCATTTGTATCTACCTCATGTATATTCTATTATTAATTATTAAGATTAATAAATCTAAAATCTATCTATAATCTATCTATGCGACACCCGTTTTTTATGTTATAAGAATTTGGTTAGCTTTATAAAGATTATGGATGAATATGTGGCATATTTAATCTAATTTTATCTAATTTTAGCTATTACTATCCCCTAAGAGTAATAAACCATTATAAACTAATACGATTATAGGGTCATATTAATAGATAAAAATCTAAAATGAAATCAAAAATCATAAAAAGGGACATTCCTTTGTTAGCTAAGTATCCACAAGAAGATTATGCTACAGCTAGGACTTTTGCTTCTAAAGTGTATAAAGAGTTTGGTGCTTTTATTAGGGCTGTTGTTATTTTTGGAGGTCAGAGTGGTACAAAAACAGAAGGTAAAAGTGATATTGATGTACTTATTATTATTGATAATGTCAGTTTTTTCTTAACAGCTCCTGTTATTGAAACTTATCGTATTGTTGTTGCAGATTTAGCAAGGGATACATCAAAAAGATTACATGTTACAACATTAAGATTTACAAGTTTTTGGGAATATATGCGAGCTGGTGATCCAATAGGGGTTAATATTTTAAGAACAGGTATTGCTTTAATAGATACTGGCTTTTTTTATCCATTACAAATTATGTTATATGAGGGTAGGATTAGACCAAGTCATGAATCAGTTAATGCTTATGCAGCAAGAAGTGCTTCTGTTGTGTTTAATTCAAAGATGAAGATAATGCAGGCTGTTATGGATTTATATTGGGGGGTTATTGATGCAGCCCATGCAGCATTGATGAAACAAAAAGAGATTCCTCCTGCACCTAAAGAAATTCATGAACATATTGAAAGAAAATTAGTTAAGACTGGGTTTGTTAATAAAAAATGTCCAGGTATAATGAAAGAATTTTATTTGTTGTCTAGAAAAATTTTACATCGTGATATTAAAGAGATGTCAGGAAGAGAATGGGATCTATACAAAATAAAAGCAGATTTTTTTGTCAATGAAATGAAGAAAGTTAAGTATATTGCTTAATTAATTTTTAATTTATAATAAATTTTCTTAAAAGAATTATCTTGTTTCTGAAGAAGGTCTCATAAATGTAATATAATTTGCACCATGTCTTGTACAAACTTCTTTTAGTCCACCATTATATTCTTTTTCATTAAATGTTCCTGGTTTATAACCACCCATAAATGTAGGTTTTCTAAAATAATCTGGTGAATAAATTCCAATTAATTTATCTCCTTTTTTTCTTGTTCTTAAGAAATTATCCATCAATGGAGTATATGTGTTTCTTGGTCTTTCATGAGATAATCTAAAAAATTCAATAACAGCCCATTCATGTAGCCTACTTAATTTGTGTCTTTCACTAGTTCCTTTGCTTCCCATTTCTTTATATCTGATTATTTCATCTTTAAGTTCATGAAGGTAAACAACCAACTCCTGTGTTCTTCTAATAATATCTGGATTTTCATGACCAATTAATTGCATTGTATCGTTTCTTCTATAACAAAAACCTTTGATTTCATCAATCACTTTGTCAATAGCAAGTCCATGACTTTTTCCACTAAAAGCAATATTATTTTCTCCTACAACAGATTGAATTGCTAATTTAAATTTAGAATCAATTACATGTTCTGGTAATATTCTATTATCTTCATCAAAACCACAAAGTTTTCTGAATACTTCTCCTAATGTATTATTACCATCATATTTTGGATGATCATATCCAATCAAATAAATATCAAATTTAGTATTATTTTCTGTTTCTTTTTGATGTTCTTTTGTTTCTTGATTTACTGCTGTATTTGTACTAAATTCATGAACAGAATAACCTTGTTGTATCATTATTTGCACAAAAGGATCATTTCTTATTTCTTCTGGTAAATCTTCTAATGATTTAATTGTTTCAATTCCTTTATCATATTCAAGACCTAGTTCTCTTTCAGAATTTATATCCATCATACCTTGGTGTACTATCCATCCTTCTGGCGTTACTCTTTCAGGTCTTTCTAGGACTTCTCCACCTAAACCTGCTGCCATCATTTCAAGTGCTATTCTAGAATCTTCTTTTTTACTCATATTTCCCTCATAATTTTGATATCTTTTCTGTTTATATAATCTAAATTTATCCCTATTTATAAAGTTTTCGCTTATTAACTACTTTTAAGTGGTCATTTTATGTTCTCGTGTATTTCTATTTATAAATTACTTAATTTTTAGGTAAATTTATATATAAATACTTATATAGAATATTAGATGGTATTAGACCCTAAATTAAGAGAAAAAGTAAAGGATTATATCTCAGATGAGTATAATAAGGGATTTACTCTTAATGCTATTGAAAAAGTTCTTTTAGATCGTGGCTACAAAAAACAAGATATAACTCCAATTATAACTGAAATCACAGTAGGTCATACTGACTATAGACTAAAAAAAGGTATTCCTTTAATTATTATTTCAATTTTATCTATTTTATTTGTTCTTGCATTACTTTTTTGGTTTGCAAAACTTGGAATTACAGAATGTGATAATGAACAATGTTTTTTTGAAATGGCAAATCAATGTAAATCTGTAACTTATAAAATTGATGAGGCAGGTACAGTCTATAATTTTGAATCTTCAAAAGATTGTGTGTTTACGAAAACAATTACTAAAGTTTCTGACACAGAACCACAAGATATCATTGATTTGTTTGAAGGTAAAGCATTAACATGTGAGTATACTAAAGAAAGTTTTGAAACAAAATGGGTTACAACATTACTAGGTGGTTTAGATGAATGTAATGGCGCATTAAAAGAAGCTTTTTATGAATTAACAATTGCTCAATATAGAGAAGAATTAGGTGTTTGATTTTTATTACATCTTCTAGTTTTATATTGCATTTTTAAAATTGTAAATACAGGGCATACCAAGCTTGAATTTCTATTATTTCAGATAGCCAAAATAAACTTCATCAATTAATTCTATAAATATAGCAGAACTCCATGCTTGACATAAACAACCTTCTCCTTTTTGTTCAGATGCACTGCTTAATTCTGCATGATGTCCAATATATCCTTTAAACAATATTTCTTCACAAGAAGCATCAATTATTTTTTTAATGAATTTTTCATATTTACTTTTTCTCTTATTATTTAATCTTAAATTTATCTTTTTATTCATCTTTTTTTCATGTCTATGCAGACAAATGGCTGTTAAACAATTAATCCAATACCATGAATCTCCTCGATGATAGCTATTATTGTTTTCTCCACTATATTCATTACAAAACAATTTATTGTCTTTGTCAATGGTGGCTATACCACCCCATTTTAGCCATAGCTTTTTTAATGCATATTCAAAACATTTATCCCATTCTTCTTCTTCCAATAATTCAGGGTAAACATAATATGCAATAAATATATTTGGTCTTATTGTTTGATCAACTTCTCCTTTTTCATTAATTCCATCTGCTAATACAGGTGATTTCCAGAACATTTTTTTAACTTGTTGTTTTGTTTTTTCTTCTAATGTTTTATATTTTAAAAACATTTTTTTGTCATAACTAATTCTACATAACTCTTTCATTAGCGAATACATTTTTAATCTCAATGCTTGTATTTCTATTCTAAAACCATCTCTAAAGTCATTTTTTCCTTTAGGTGTTGTATCCATCCAAGTCTCTAATTTTCTATTATAGGCTAATCCATCATGTGTAAAATATTTTAGATGCATAACAATGCTTTTTCTTAATTTATCTTTTATGAATTCAATATCATTTTTAGAAAAATATTGGTTGTCTAAATATTTATGTTTTGTAAAATCTAATAAATCATTTATTCTTTTAAAACACCAGCCAACACCATCTGCACTTTCTAGTTTTGAATAAGGCATTCTATTATGTATACGACCATTTCTTGTTAAATCATCAATTTGATTAAATAAAAATATTTTAGCATCTAAGTAATTTTCTTCATTTATTAATCCAATACTTGATATTGCTTCATCTCTTGTCCAGTATTGAAAAAACCAAGGGAGACCTGCAAAAATTCCCTTAAACTCATCTACATTTGTTATTAATCCATTTAGTGAATTTACACAATTTTTATATGAAAGTTTAACTCTTTCATCATAAATTTCCCCTTTCATTTTGCATAATGTTTTAAGATGTTCTTCTTTTTTGTAAACATTTTTGTTACAATCCATATCTAATTCATCTGCTTTTTCTTTTGCTAATTCCAGATTATCACCATAACTAAAAATTAAATTAGTTTTTTCTTTTACTTGAATGTTAATTGCTTTATATACATAACATTTAGATTTTGCTCTTCGTTTTTTGTCATATTCATATTCTTTTTGTTCCCACTTGTTTATTGATTTGTATCCTTCACATCCTTTTATTACAAGATAAACTTTATATTTTTCATTTTTTAATTTATTATCTGAGAATTTTGTGTATTCAACAATTAGATAATTTTTTTTTCTATAGATTTTATAAATTCTTCCTTTGTCGTCGAAATCATAAATTTCTCTACAATCTAATGTTACTTCTACATCTCCATTGTGGTTTTCTAATTTATATAAAAAAGCATTTTCATGTAAGAAAAATAATTCTTTTGTTGTGTTATCTTTATTGTTTTTATTTTCATACCATCTTTCAACATTAAAGAAATTATTAATCAGATAAATTGGTTTTTTATTTAATTTGATATCTTCAATTACTTTGAATAATGTCCAATTTATTTTATTAGTTTGTTTAAGAAAATAACAACCTTGGTATTGAGAAATATTTTTAGTGCTAGCTAAGCTTAAAAATCCACCTATTTTATTGCTTAGCATAAATGAAGGATTAATACATGGTTTAAAATCTGCATCATCCTCTATTTTATGGATAACATTCACATGATCCATTGTGCACCTCTTTTTTTAGTAATAAATTTTAAGTATGTAGTTGGTAATAAGTTAGTGGTTGTAAGTGAACTTATTACTTTTATACTACTTACCCACTTATGACTTCTTACTTCAAACACTTCAACTATACTTCTCTTGTACTTCTTTCAATTCTTCATGGCTTCCAATATCATACCATGGTTCATTGAAATGATAACAATAAACTGTTTTTTTGTTTACTAGGTGATTTAGGAAGTCTCCTGTATTATCTGGTTTCTTATTTTCTTTAATACACTTCTCTAATTCTTCTATGTCTTCTTTGGTATATAAATATATGCATGTTGCTGCTAATGAAGATTTAGGTTGGGCTGGTTTTTCTTCAAAATCAATTATTTTGTTATTTTCATCTACTTCAATTGTTCCAAACTTATTTGCTAGTTTATTTGGGTCTCCTAAATCTCTTGCAGCAACAACTGGTGCTTGATTTTTCTTAAAAATCTCAATCATATTTTTCAAATCAGTTTCAAATAGATTATCTCCACCAATAATTAATACTTCTTCATCAATATTTTGAGAAGAAATGGCAAAATGCATATCTCCAACAGCCCCTAATCTTTCTTCATTGCTGTTTGTGCCATTATTTATTAGTTTTATTGGCTTATTGAATCTGTTATTAGATACTTTGAAATTTTCTAGCCAATTCTCAAAATCTTTGTAAAATTTGTTATTAGAAATTATAATTACTTCATCAATATCCTCAATATGCTTAATACTATCTAAAATATGCTCAACCATGTACTTATTTCCTATTTTAAGAAACTGTTTAGCTGTATTTTCAGTTAATGGATACAGTCTAGTTGAGTATCCAGCTGCTAGTATTAGACATTTCATTTTGTATCTCTTATATTAGTTATATCTTAATTATATTGAGGTATAATTTATTTAATATGTATATAATGGGATGATTCTCTTTATATATAAAGCTTCCTAAGGAACTAATCTCATTTATAAATAAACTAAGATTATCACTTAATAATAACAAAAACTTTAAAAAGGCAATTATGTTTCTCACATATATTCATGCTTTATTTGTGGGGATAATCTATTAGGTCAATATACTATGGTATCAGCAAAAAGGAAACCAAAAACAGGCGCATTGAGAAATCTAGCTGCAACGATATTTCAAGAGAGGTATAGTCCAGGAAGTTCAGATGTTGATTATAGTTCTATTGGTACAAAAAATCTCTTTTTATTAGTTGGTCCTGTTGCTGCAGGTAAATCAACACTTTTAGAATATTTAACTCCTCATGTTGCTAATGTAGGTTTATTTGATTTTGAAAAACACACAACAAGAAAAACAAGAGTTGTCTTAGATGGTGCACATACTTATGTTCCTGTACATGATTTTGAATCTAAAAAACGAGATGGAGAATACTTTTTTTCATATGGGACTCATTATAAAGATAATACTGATAAACCAAAACGTGTACGTTATGGATTACCTCATTCTAATTTAGAAAGATTAGAGTCTTTAGATGGTTTATTAACATTGACTGATCCAAACTCTTTTTCTGAGTTTTTAAAAACAATTAGGGACTTAGATAGAACAAATAATCTTGTTCCTATTCTTTTAACTACTTCTACACATGAACATCTTTCAAATAGGTTAGCTTTTAGAGAATGTTCTGATGAAGAAAGAGTAAGAAGATTATTACAAGCAGAACCACAATGGAGGCATTACAATAGTGTTGTAGATATTTTTCCACACGTTATTCTTAATGACTCACCTCATGATTTGTTGGGGCGTGATGAGATTACTGATGAAGATGGTGAACTTAAAGTAGAAACATATAAATCTATTGATAGGGCTTTGACTGTATTAAGAAATATTATTCATTATTACAAAAGACCAGATGTAAGTGGAGTTAATGTTCATCATAGTTATCTTGATTTAGTTTCTAATCAATTTTTTGGTTTACCTTTTGGAAAATTAATTGTAGAAACAGAAGCAGACAGAAAAATTAAGTTTAATCAAAGTTTTCAAAGTGTGGGTGCTGGTTCAGTTACTCATAAATCTTTATTGGAAAATGCTTATATTGATGGTATGGAAATTAATGAAGGTGTGGCTTATATTCATTTTAATAGAACTGGTTATGATAGGGATACAATGAAGGGATTCTTGGAAGCATTTCAGGGCGCAATAAAGGGTGCAGGTTATAATCTAATTGGTGCTGGAACTAGTGGTGGGTTAGAATTTTCCTTAACTGATATGCCATTTACTTTACCAAGGATAAAAGAATTAAAAGGTAATGGTGTTTTCAAAATTGTACTTAAGTATAATGGTAATTCTGAACAAGGTACCTCAGAAATTTATCAGAATATTAAGAAAACTGCTTAATAATTTTAAATAAAAAAATTAAAGATGCATACACATCTTTGTTTCTGTCAAATTAACTATTATTTCATTTATATGTGCTAAATTATTTAATATAATTAATTCTTTTCCTGAAAACAATTTATGGTTTTTAATTTTTGTTAATAAACTTGATCTTAATTCATATAATTCACTTGCTCCTTTTGTATCAAACTTATAATAAATTTTGTAATATTTTCTAATCAAATCAATAACTCCATCCATAACTTTTATTGCATCATTTGTAAATTTAGGCTTAAAATAAGTCATGTCTCTGCCTCCCCATTTTAATATATCTGTTATGTTTTCAAGGTTTGATATAATATAGAACAATATGGAAGTTTGTGTAACATCTGGGTAACCTTTTTTATTTAATAATCTCAAACAATAACTTACTAATTTTGTAATATTATCATGTCTATCTTCAATTGTGTTTAATAATTCATCATTTTTTGTTTTAGCTCCTTCAAGAAGATCATTACCCATTTCAATTAATAAAAGAAAAATCCTTCTCAAGATAATATCAAAATCTTTCTCACTTGAATTAGAAATATCTTTAATTACACACATATCTTCTTTTTGTTTTAATATTTCTACACCAATTAGATGGTTAACTTCTTCATATATAATTGAACTAATTTTTTTTCTTTCATCTTTTCTTAAATGTGTGGTCATAGGTCTTTTATAATGGATTTCAATTTCATCATAACCTTTTCTATATGCACTTCTGATATAGAATATAATTGATGATCTATCCATATCTGTAACATCTAGAACAACATTTTTATTTTTAACACCTTTTTCAGTACTAACAATAATTTGGCTTCCTTTTTCTTCAACTTCTAACTCATCACCTTTTTTAATACCAAATTGTAGTGACCATTTTCTAGGTAATGATATTAATTGAGTACTATTTGCAATTTGAATGACTTTTCGTTTCATTTAAAACACCTCCAGTGTTTTCAATGCACCAGAAATCTTTTGATTTTTGAGTACATTTTTTTAAATCCCCAACATAATTATAATTAAGTTATATTTTTCTTATTTAATTTATAATAATTTGAAAAATTATAATCTTATAAATAAAATAATAATAACCTAATAATATTATAATAAATTAATAATCTCTCTAATTTGTTACAATAACTATAAATAATTTAAGCCCCCTAAATCTATTATATAGTATTTTCTTAATCTTTATATAATTTATGTTTTTATATAAAACTTAAGTTATTTAAGCGAAATATATATAATGTTGTCAGAAGTTTATAATCTAAAAGGGGACATAAATGGAAGATAAGACTAAAAACAAGACCACTAGCTTAAAGTTTAGCTCTAAACAAGATTATGAGTATAAGCTTAATGAGTTAATTGGTTATAATGATAGGAAATATCTTAAGCTTTATTTTTAAGGTTTAAGAGAGCTTTTATTATATAGTTCTATGTGTCTTTGTTTTCTTCATAAAGAGGTGATAGCAAGTTGAGGTGCTATACTATGGAATTTATAATAGATGAAGTAGATGAATTTATGAGTTATACTGAAGATAAAGAAAATGAGTGTATTTATTCAGAAGATGGCTCTGCTGCATTGCTAGATGGAGATCAATTAAGTCCTGAAGAAGAGGCATTTATGCGTGGTTATATGGAAGAGTAGAAGTAATAAAAGGGTCTTCAGTTAGTAGTATTGGGTTCTGAGTTAGTTTTGAGCAAATTAGTCTTGAGAAAAAGGTAGTAATACTCATAATTCTTTACTGACAACTAAATCAAAACCCAAAACTCATTACTCATGGCCTATAACTTTATATACATACTTTTGTTTCTTATAAATATATGAATATAGCAATAATTGTATATAATAAAGACCTTGCTGGCTTAAACATTAAGTCACATTTAGATAAATTGGATCTTTCTAAAATTAAGAATAACAAAATTAACATCAAGATACATACAATTGAAACACAACATATTCTTGCAGATAATTTAGATAAAGAAATAGATGCAGACTTGTTTATATTTACTACAACTCATAAAAGCACAGCAAATAAGAAGACATTATGTGTACATCCGATTGGGATTTATAATGATGATGTTAGTTTAGGTGGTAAAGCTCATAGTTTAGTTCCAACAAATCCATGGTTAATTAAAAATTTGTTTTTGGAGATGAAAAACTTAAAACAAAAGTTTGTTAATGAAGGGCATACTATCTTAGATGAGTTTGAAGTTTCAATTGAACAAACACATCATGGTCCTTATTTAGAAAAGCCAGCTTTATTTATTGAGATTGGTTCAACAGAGGAAGAATGGACAACTAAGGAAGCAGGTAATTTAATTGCAAATACTTTGTTTAATGTTTTATCTGTCTTTGATCCTAAAGAAAACACTATTAACTCAGCAAATAATGCTTGTGTTATTGGTGGTGGCCACTATAGTCAAGTTGGAAACAAATTATTAGAAAGAACAGATTATTGTATTGGCCATATTGCTTCTAAATATTATATTGAGGTTCTTGACGAGAATTTACTTAAGCAAATGGCTGAAAAAAGTAATTCTGATTTATTTATTTTTGATTGGAAAAGCAGTGGTTCAGGTAAGCATAGGGTTGTAGAACTTATTGAAAAGTTAGGTTTTAGATGGAAAAAGAGTAAGGATTTATTTAATAATTAAAGTAAATTAATAATTCTATTGTTTAACATAAAATAATAAGAAAAATAAAAAAAGAAATAAATTATTTCTTTGCTGGTGCTGCTGCTGCTTCTTCTTTACTATCAGATCTTTCTTCTGGTGCAATTTCATTAATAATTTTCATTGGGATTTCGGCTTCAACCATCTTTTTCCTAACTTCTTTATTTGCTTTGCCTTTCATTTCCCCTAAAATTGCCTTTGCTTTTGCTTCAAACTCTACTCTTCTCTTTTCCATTTCTTCTTCTAATTTCTTTTGTTCTTCTTCTTGAGTTTTTAGTTCTTCAGCAGTTAATTCAGTTTTACCAGATTCAATTTTGTCTTTCCATTCTCCAGCATTGATCTTGTCAATTGCATCATGAGCTGGCATTCCTTCTACCATAATACCAATTGATTGACAAGTTCCAACAATTTCTTTAACTCTTCCAAAATTATCTTTTCCAAGCAAAGAATCTTGTTTCATATTAGAAATTTTAATTATCTGTTCGATTTTAAGATCAGCAACTTTTTCAGTTAATGGGTTTGCTGCTCCTTTTTGGATACCAGCTTCTTTTTTAATTAAAGCAGATGCAGGTGGAGTTCCAACTGTAATCTCAAATTCTTTAGTATCTGTATCAATTATTACTTTGACTGGAACTTGCATTCCTTGAAAATCAGCAGTTTTTTTATTAATTTCTGCAATAACTTGCCCAATATTAACTCCCATTGGACCTAAAGCAGGACCTAATGGTGGACCAGCTGTAGCTTTTCCACCTTGTACTAATGCGTCAACAGTTTCTTTTGCCATGTTTTTAACCTCATAAATATTATTTCTTATAGTGCGTAACATAGCTGAGAATCAATTATCTGTTTAAAAATGTTTCGCTTGAAATAGTAGTTTATTTTATATTAACTTGAGGAAAAATGCAACAACAATAATGGCGGCAGACGGTCAAAATGTTATGCATTTTGTCCTATGGGGGTTTCCGAAGGAACAACCCTCCCCCATCTGCGCCATTGTTATTGCATTTTTCAAGAACATCAACAACATATGTGGAGACCAGCCGAGGGTGGGCTCCTTCGGAGTGGCTGGTAGGACAATGCGAACGTAGTGAGTATTGGCCGTCTCCCACATATGATGTTGTTGTTGTTCTTGAAGTAATTTAGTATAAGATTATTTTCCTCAATAAAATATATATATGATTCTAATTTAACTTATCTCATGAACTATTACGACAAAATATCAGAAGGATATGATGAATTACACAAAGAAGAGCAATTAAAGAAGATCAAAATAATTAAACAACATCTAGATATTAAACAAAATAGTAAAATACTTGATCTTGGTTGTGGTCCTTATTATGGTAAATGGGATGGAGATGTTACAGGGGTTGATCCTAGTTCAGAATTACTAAAGTTAGCAGCAAATAAAGGAATAAAAACATATTGTGAAAAAGCAGAACAACTTTCTTTTCCAGATGATTCATTTGATTACATAATTTCAATTACTGCAATACAAAACTTTGATGATATTGAGCAAGGAGTTAAAGAAATAAAGCGAGTAACTAAACCAGAAGCAGAAGTAGTAATCACATTCTTAAAAAATAGTTCAAAAAAACAAGAAATAATTAAGATAATAAGAAAACATTTTAATACAACAAAAGAAATAGAAGAAGATAAAGATATAATATTATTCATGAAAATGAGGTGATAATATGCCAGAAGTTTATGGTCCAAGACAAACAATTTTAGTTACATGCAGAGAAGAATTAGAATTCATGGGCAAGACTAAAGAAGTTCATAACATAATTACAGTTGCTTGGCACATGCCTGTTAGTCATGATCCTTTATTGTATGCTATTTCTATTGGCAAGACAAGAGCTAGCTTAGAAATAATTAAGAAGAGTAAAGGTTTTGTTGTAAATTTTATTCCTTTTGAATTAAAAGAAGCAGCTTTGATTTGTGGTAAATTATCAGGTAGACATCATGATAAATTTAAAGAAACTGGATTAACAATGGAAGAATCTAATCATATTGACTGTCCTAAAATAAAAGAAGCTATTGGTTATTTAGAATGTCATGTTATTGAAGAAGTTGATGCTGGTGATCATGTTATTTTTATTGGAGAAGTAACTTATCAACAACTTAAAGAAGACAAAGATAGACTATTTCATTGTAGTGGGGATAAGTTTAAGACAACAGAATAATAATAGTTTTGAGTTATGGGTATGGGTTATGGGCTGGTAATGAGCAAGATAAGTAGGGTGTCTCAATATTCATAACTACCAACCAATTCAAGATCCAAAACTCATTACTCACAACCTAACCAATACTTTTATATACTCTTTCTCTACCCTTAGTAGTAAATGGAAGAAATATTAACAAAATTAGGTTTTAGTGAGTATAAAAAAAAAGCTTATCTTACTTTACTAAAGCTAAAGAAAGCTACTCCTTGTAAGGTTGCTAAGGTTAGTGGAATTCCAAGTTCTAAGATTTATGAAGTTCTTAGTTGGTTGTATGAGAAAGGATATCTTGTACAAATTTCAGAGAAACCAGTTATTTATGAAGCAAATAACCCTAAATATATTCTTGGTTCAGAAATTAAATCAAGAATGAATGAGTTAGATGAACTAAAAAATCAAGTTGATAAAATTGAAAGTAATATTGAAATTACAGAAAAAGGAACCTTTTCTGTAATCAAAGGATATGCAGGTTTTTTTAAAAAAATGAAAGAAGTTACTCAAAGATCTACTAAATCATCTATTGGTATTGTTCAGAGTTGGAAAACTGATAAAGAAATTCTAGATTTAGAAAAAGATGCAATTAAAAGAGAAGTTAAAATAAGATATCTTGGTCCTGTAAACGAAGAAACAAAACCTTTTATTGATGCTAGAAAAGAATTTGGTGTTCAAATAAGAAATCATACTTCTCCTGTTACAAGGTTTGCAGTTTGGGATAGTAAAATATTAATGATTTCTATAAGGAGAGATGATGATGAAAGATTCATGTCATTATGGATAGATAATGAAGTATTAAGTAAAATTTTTGAAGAACATTTTGAAAGTTTATGGAAAGTATAATTTTAATTTATTATAAAATATAAAAAAAGAAATAAATTATTGCAAATTTATCCTGGATTTGCAATCTCTCAAATTTTGACAAATTTGAGTTATCTTCTATTTCTATTGTCTCTATTATCAGGTCTTCTTTCTCTTCTGTCATCTCTTTGTGGTCTTCTAGGTGGTCTTACTATTTCACCTTCTTTAATCTTTTTGTATTTCTCTTGTAGTCTTTTTAATCCTCTAAAAGGTGGATTTTTGATACTATTAATATCTTTTTTCTCATTAATCCTTAATGATTTAATTTCAATTTGTCTTAAAGGATATACTTTACTTAACATTGCTTTAATTCTGTTATGGAATCTGTAATTAGTAACTTCAATAAAGAATTTATAAAACTCAGATTTAGCTGCAAGTTCTTTTGTTTCATACTCAAAAGCTTTTTTCATAATACTTTTTACAGATTTGTAAGTAAGATTTCTTGTAATTATTGTACATTTTAAATCAACTACTTTTTCATCTTTAGTTTTAACAGAAAATGAATAATCAATCCTGTCTCTACCCCTTCTTACTATTCTTTTTAAGTATGCTTTAGATATTTCATATCCAATTGGTAATGCATATAATTTACCTTCTTTATAAGTATGAATTCTGTATACTAAATGAAGATGTTGTTTTTTCATGTCTCCACTAACACTCATCATATTGACTTTTGTTAGCTTGCCAACTGCTTTTTCTCCATCATCAATTGGTGTTTCTCCTAATTGGCTATTTTCAAATACCTTCTCACTAAAAATAGGTATCCATTTCTTTTTTCTCCATGATTGAACACTTGTATCTGCTTTTTTTGCTTTTGCCATATTGATTTACCTTCTTGTGAAGTTAGAAAGGTTTGGACGGTATGGAATGTTTGAAAGTTTTACCTTCCCTACCTTCCTAACACCAAACCTTCATAACCTTTAATTATTATATGCCCTTATAGGGTCTTTTCCGTGATTCTTTTATGAATGAATTACAGGCTATTTATAAATTTAATGATTACAATAGAAAAATAGCCGCCGCATAGGCCTTATTCTTGTGGAGCTGACATTTTAACTTGTAATATTTCAAGGAACCTGACCTTATGAATAGATTTTCCTTTAATAGGTCAGGTCAGCTCCACTGGCCAAGGTGGTTATTTTTCTTTAAGAACAAGTATTTTATTTTAGGACTAATATATTGCCTCTTCCCTTCTTAATCTTCTCTATTTTGCCTTTATGCTCTAATTCTGATATAATCAAAGAAATCTTTGCTTCTGATAATGGTACTTCTTTTCTAATCTCTTTTTGAGTGATTCTTTTGTTGTCTTTAATCATTTTAAGGACCATATCATAGTATTCATCAGTATCTTTTTCTTCCTTATCTACTATGATAGTTTTTTCTTTAGCTTCTTTATTCTTAAGCTTTGTTCCTTTAGCATCACTTCCCTTCCTAGATCTAAAATACCACACCCCAAATCCAATAATTCCTAATGTTACTATTACAATAACTCCTATAATTAGTCCTAAATTTGCATCTCCATTGTCATATGGATCATCTATGTCTAAATCAGATGTATCAAATAGCTTTTCATCATCTTCTAGGCTTGGAAAAAGAATAAGATCAAAAACAAACTCACCATCATCTTTTATTTCAATATTTTGCTTATCTTCATATTTGAGTAAATTCTCTTCATAATATTTAGCTGTAATCATGTATGAACCAAGTGGTATATCAAATGAATAAATTCCTTCTTTTACAATTATCTTTTGTGGAGGTTCTGTATTTACCTCAATTATGGCGTTATTTAGTTGTTCTAAGCCAATATCATACACAGTTCCGGTAATAGTTGCTGCAGTACTAATTCTTATTAGAACTAATAATACTAGCAAAATAACTGCAATTTTTATGATTCTATACTTATAGAAACCTTTTCTTATATCATGATACCATGTTAAGGGTTCATCCATAACCATATTTTAGGAATATGTTTACTAACTATAAATACTTTTTGTTAATGTCAAAAACTACTTTGCTAAAACATAGTGGCATGATTTACATATGCATTTCATAAAGTGGTTTTTGACATGCTCAGAATTTCACATCTCATTTTGTGGTTTACATAGTAAATCACCATACTAAAGTATGGTGGAATTCCGACATTTCAAGCTTAATCTCAATTTAAAGCTCTAAACACCCTTCTTTTCATTAATAAAGGACCTATCAAGTTTTGTAAAGTTTTAATCGCTCTAAAAAACTATTTTCTAAGTGTTTTGGAAAGTATGTTTATAAACAACTTCTGCGTAATGAGGTATATCAGGCAATCATGCATTTGCAGTTGAGGTCATTGACAATTGAAATTGTTTGTGGTTGGTTTGAGATAATGATAGTAAAAGGTGATATTTGAACAAAACAATTGAGGGCATCCAAATTGAAAACAATTTGTGAGCCTTTAATAAAATTGGAGGAAAAGAAAATGATGAAAAAAATATTTTCACTGATGATTTTGGCAATGTTTATTGTTAGTATGGTGCCATTAACATTAGCTGAGGAAACAGAAGGTAAAAATTGGAAAAAAGTAGATAATGACATTAGAAGATTTGTAATGAATACAGATCATGATAGTACATTAACATGTGTAGGGGATGTACAAAATAAGTTTTTTGAATTTGATGCAAACAGAGTAGAACATACAGCTCGTTACTATTGTTCAATTTGGGCAAATAGTAATAAGAAAGTAGGCGAAGAAAAGCCAATGTTACCTGCATACGATGTTAAGAAAGCAAGAATTCTTAAGAAAAGACCTGCTTTAGTAAAAGCAGTTGGTCAGTTTACAGAAGGTCAAAAGAATTTAATTGGTAAAGAATTCTCAAGAGCAAGATATAAATGGTGCTTAGAGAATGAAGAAGATTGTAAAGAAACTCTTAAGAAAGTTAAAACTGAAGTAGATAAAGCAAAAAAGAAAATTTCTAAAGAAACTAAAGAAGAAGCTAAAGAAAAAGCTATGGAAGCAAGAAGAAGATTTGCTAAAGCTAAAGAACTTTACAAAGAGAAGTTAGAAAAAGCAAAAGAAAGAAGATCAAAATTCTTAGAAGTTAGAGAAAATAAAGATGTTTCTGAAGAAGAAAAAGTTGAATCTGCTAAAGAATATTTAGTTGAGAAAATTGAATTAGTTATGAGACATCTTGACAAATTAAAAGAAAGAGTTGAATCAGCTGAAAACATGGATGAAGAAAGAGCAAAAGCAATTGTTGAAAGAATTGATGGTGAAATGGTAAAACTTGAAGACTTAATTGAAAAAACAAAAGCAGCTCAAACAAAACAAGATATTAGAGCAATAGCTGATAGACTTAAGAAAATTTGGAAAGGCTTTAATCCAGTAACAAAAGGTTATGCAGTTGGTTTAATGCATGCTAAAGTTAATGACATTATTGTAAGAAGTAATCAACTTGAAAAGAAACTTGATTCAATGATAGAATCAGCAGAATTAAGAGACATTGATGTTTCAGTTGTTGATGAAAAAGTTGATGAGTTCAGTGAAAAAATTGAAAGAGCAAGACAAGCATATGCTGAATCAAAAGAACAATTACAAGAAGCATGGGACTTTAGAAAAACTTTAACAGATGCAACTGATGCAGATGTTGAGAAATATAAAAGTTTAGTTCAATATTCAAATGATAGTTTAAAAGAAGCAAGGCAATTAATTAAAGAAGCTAATGAACTTTTGAAAGAGATCATAAAAGAATTGAAAGAAGCATACAATGGCGCACTTCCAGTAGTTGAAGAAGCAGAAGCAGAAGAAGAATTACCAGAAGCATCATGTGTTGATAATGATGATGGTCGTGATATCTTCACAGCAAGCTTTGTTTCAGGAGATTCTGGTGCAATGGTTGGTGAATTTACTGACTTTTGTAGTGATAGTGATGCTGGTATTGGTCACGTAGATGAAGGAACCTATGTACATGAATACTTTTGTGAAAGTGGTTTTGTAGTTGGAATAACAAAAGAATGTGACAATGGTTGTTCAGCAGGAGCTTGTATAGCTTAATTTTTTCTTTTTTCTTTTTATTTTATTTTTTAATTCTTTTTTAACTTTTTTTTAACAAGCCGGCAGGCTCTTTTCGTTGTTATTAATTTAATTTTTATTTCTTTTTACGATGTTAATTATAAATCCAACAACAACAACGGCACGGACGGACATTTTCTTTGAGAAAATATCCTACTCGGCTTCGCCTCGCCCGGCCATGTTGTTGGATTGAAATCTTCCCCTAATTATATTATCTTTTACATATATTATTAAAAAACTTCAAAATTTTAAGAAATTCATTACCTTACCTAAATCTTCTTCGTTAATAACAATTATTGTGTCTGTCCAACAGCTCATTGTTTCCATTATATTTACTCCATTGTCTGCGAACAAAGAATAAAGATATGAAATAACTCCTGGAACATTTTCTAGGTCTTCTCCACTTTTTACTGTAATCATTACTTGATCTTTTGTTATCTTTAATATGTTTTTTTTAAACATTTCTTTTATTTCTTCTAAGTATTTTTCAGAAACAATAATAGTAAACACATTTGTGCCTTCAATTGCATAAAACATATCTGCTTTCTTTCTAATTTTCTTTTCAATATCTAATAAATTGTCCATATATAGTTTTTTGTTAATTATTATTGCTACAATTTTGTTTTTAATTTCAAGTTCACTTTTTTTTAGCACATCTAAAATCTGATCTTCTTGTATCTCTGAAGAATCCTTGCTTAACTTTTCAGAATATCTTCTACATGCAATTAGCACTGCTTCCATCTTTGTTTTTTCTAATCCTAAATCTTTAGCAATTAATCTAGATAATTTAGAATAATTAACAACACCTTTTTTCATAGCATCTTTTATGCTAGGATGTTCTGATATGTATTTCTGGGTTTGTTTAGTAATTGTTGTCATAAAATTATCAATAGAATTACTTTTATTTAAATTTAACTAGTTTGTCTGATATTGGACAATTATCTTTGGACAATTATCTAATTCTTCTTACAGAATCTGAACAAATTTCACCACTTAAACACTTTAAGTTAGGTTCTTTAGTATATAGAACATTTCTAAAGCCAGAGGTAGGAATAATATATGCATGATTACAAGAATCCCCTACAAATCTTTTATATCTTCTATCAGTAAATGATCTTTGACTGATATAAAGAGTTGGGTCTACTAAGTGGTATCTTCTATCTTTGAATACTTCTGTCCAACCATGTGATTCTCCTAAGTTACTTAGTGTAGGTAAGACATCATAATTACCTGATTTAAGATTTAATAATACTCCTCCTTGAAGTCTAATATCTCCACCTGCAAAATATACCAAATGACATAATGTTCTTGCAAAATCTCCACACACACCAGTCTTCTTATTAATAACTTCCAATGGTGTAAAACTATGATCTGGTCCACCATTCAAATCATATCTTAATTCTTTAGCCATTCCCTCAAGTATTCTTCTTAAAATCCCCCAAGTAAATTTTTGAGAACCTTGACCTCTTCTTTCAAACACATCATGTCTCTTTAGGAATTCATCTATATCAGGATGTGTATCAAACATATCTACATCTACTAATCTATTTGAATTTGCACCTACAACAGATGAACTATCTAATGGATCTGATAAATGGTTATTGTATAACCTAAATAATAACTCAATTCCATCTTCATCTATGTCCATATGTTTTACATGGTATTTTCTAGATCCATCTGGTAATCTTTCAATATTTTCAGTTTCAAATGATGGGTTTATCCATTCCATTCTTCTATCCAAACTAATAAAAGAAGGACCAGAGTATGCTGTTGGTTCCCCATCAATAATGTGTCTAAATTTTACCTTAAGACTAATTTTTGTGTTATACCCTAGGACTTGACTTGCATATTTTCCTAAAATAAGTCCATCTAAGAATTTTTTATTTGATAATTTACACCATGCTTCGACTCTTTCTAACTCTTCGGCATCTAAGTCTTTTTTATATATATCTAACATGTGATTTACTACATCTAAGTAGTATTTATATTTTTTCATTTGAAACAACCATGTAATCTCAATTTTGTCTCATATCAGACATTAGTGTCTCAAATGTACTATAATGGTCACAAGGTTTATATAGCTACAGGTGCTCTATACATATCAGAGATGAGGGGATAATAATCAATAATTAAAGGTGAAAAAATGAAAGTCGCAATACAAAAACCAATGGAAGAAACATCAGAGGGAAACTATATTGAAAAAACCTTCGAAGCAATATTCCTATTATCACAAGATAATAATTTGGATATTGATGGTGTTGTTCATTTAGGTACTTTAGAAAAAGCAGTATCTGATTTTCATCCTTTGTATAAATCAGCAGATTGTTATGTAGCTGGTAAAGTTAATTATTTAGGTTATACAAGTGAATTAAAATATGATACACAAAAACAGATTAAAGATAGTCAAAGTCATGAGAATTTGCTTTATGTTTTTAATGGCTTTAGTGAATCTTATCATCTTACTGCACAAACAGGATATTATACTGCGTTTTTTGAAGTTTTTTCAGTTTCAAAAGATGTTTTAGATGCTTGTGGCGAAAAAAATGTATTAAAACTAAAAAAATATCCTGAGAATATAGCTTGTCTAGAAACTTTAGACAATAAAGTGCTTTATGAAGGATTAACATTAATAAAAACAATTTGTGTGGAGGCATAAAAATGAATAAAACAAACAAACCAAAAGTTGTATTAGCATATTCAGGAGGACTAGATACCTCAGTAATTCTTAAATGGCTCTTAGATAAAGGTTATGAGGTAATAGCATACATTGCAGATGTTGGCCAAGATGATGATTTTGAAGCTGCAAAAGCAAAAGCAGAGAAAATAGGAGCTTCAAAAGTTTATATAATGGATTTAAAAAAAGAATTTGTTACAAATTATATTTTTCAAGCATTAAAAGGAAATGCTATTTATGAAGGAACTTATTTATTAGGAACTTCATTAGCAAGACCTTTGATTTCAAAATATCAAATAGAAATTGCAAAGAAAGAAGGTGCAGAATATGTTTCACATGGTGCAACTGGTAAAGGAAATGATCAAGTTAGATTTGAATTAGCTTATTATGCATTAAATCCCAAAATAAAAATAATTGCACCTTGGAAAATGCAAGAATTCCTAAATGAATTTAAGGGAAGAACAGATTTAATTAATTATGCAGAAAAACATGGCATCCCAATTAGTGCTACATTAAAAAAACCATATAGTGAGGATGATAACTTAATGCATATTAGTCATGAAGCAGGAATTTTAGAAGATCCAAATAAAGCAGCTAGCAAAGAAATATTTTCAAAAATAGTATCTCCATTAGATGCTCCTGATGAAGAAACAATTATTGAGATTGAATTTAAAGATGGTTTGCCAATTAAAGTAACAAACAAAAATAATAACGAAGTTGTTGAAGAACCATTAAAGTTATTTACTTATCTAAACGAATTAGGTGGTAAAAATGGAATTGGTATAGTTGATATGGTTGAAAATCGTTTTGTTGGTCTCAAGTCTCGTGGAGTGTATGAAACACCTGGTGCAACAATACTTTGGAAAGCACATCGTGATATTGAAGGCATAGCAATGGATAAAGAAGTTATGCATTTGAAAGATAGTTTAACACCAAAGTTTTCAGAATTAATTTATAATGGATTTTGGTTCTGCCCAGAGATGGATTTCATGATGGCTTCATTTAATCAAAGTCAAAAATTAATTGATGGTGTTGTAACATTATCATTATACAAGGGAAATGTTATGCCAATTGCTCGAACCTCTCCTAGTTCATTGTATGATCAAGAATTAGGTAGCATGGATATTGAAGGTGGCTTTGATCAAACAGATTCAGCAGGTTTTATCAAAATAAATGCATTAAGATTAAAAGCTCATAATGTTATCCTTGACAAAAAACAATTAGGTGTTGAGGAAGCATTGGAGAAATGAATGTAAAATCATGGGGAAATAAAATGAAATTATGGCAAAAGAATTACAATGTTAACAAAGAAATAGAAGCTTTTACAGTTGGAAATGATTATTTGCTAGACAAGAAACTAGTAAAATATGATTGTTTAGCATCAATTGCACATGCAAAGATGTTAGGGAAAATAAAAGTCCTGAAAAAGCAAGAAGTTGTTAAGCTAGTTAAAACTTTAAAACAAATAATTTTTTTGCATGAAAAAGGAAAGTTTGAAATTAAGCAGCAAGATGAAGATTGTCATACAGCTATTGAAAATTTCCTTGTTAAAAAATTAGGAAATGTTGGAAAAAAGATTCATACTGCTAGATCTAGAAATGATCAAGTTTTAGTTGCACTAAGATTATATGAAAAACATGAATTAGTTGAAACTAAAAAATTACTTGCTGTGTTAAAGAAAGCACTAATCAACATAATCAAGAAGAATGGCAATGTAAAGATTCCTGGTTATACACACATGCAAAAGGCAATGCCTTCATCTATTAAATTATGGTTAGGTAGTTTTGTTTATGCAATTGATGATGACATTAAACAACTAGAAAGTGTTGAGAAATTAATTAATCAATCTCCTTTAGGTAGTGCAGCTGGTTTTGGTGTTCCTGTTTTTAACATTGACAAAAATTTCACAGCAAAACAATTAGGTTTTAACAAAGTAATGCAGAATCCAATGTATTGTCAGATGTCACGTGGGAAATTTGAATCATCTGTGATTAATGTAATGACGCAAGTAATGGCAACTTTAAATAAACTTGCAACTGATATGATTATGTTTAACATGAAAGAGTTTGGTTACATTTCTCTTCCTAAACAATTTTGTACTGGTAGCTCTATCATGCCACAAAAAAATAATCCTGATGTTTTAGAATTGATTCGTGCTAAGTATAGTGTTGTTTTAGGAGAAGAGTTTAAAGTGAAAAGTATGATTAGTAATTTAATTAGTGGTTATAATCGTGATATGCAATTAACTAAAGAACCGTTGATGAACTCCATTGAAATTACTAAACAATCTATTGAAATAATGGCTTTAGTTGTCAATGGTACTGAATTAACTAAAAAAAATATTGATAATTGCAAAAAAGCAATGACTCTTGAATTATATGCAACAGAAGAAGCTTATAAATTAGTTAAGAAAGGAATGAGCTTTAGAGATGCGTATAAGAAAGTAGGAATCGCTTTAGAAAAACAGGATCTGTAGAGTATATTTATAAAATATGTTTGTAAAGCATATATTAATTCACCTATAACTTTATTTATGACATGATTATAGGTGGTGTAGGTATTTAAGTACATATGAACTAATGAATAATAAATAGAGATGATAAATGATGAAAAACCATCTGAAAGCAAAGTTAATACTTGAGGATGGTTCTATCTTCAATGGATTCTCTTTTGGTCATCCTGGTTCAATATCTGGAGAGATTGTATTTAACACAGGAATGGTTGGTTATCCTCAATCTTTAACTGATCCATCATATACTGGACAAATTCTTGTTTTTACTTTTCCCTTATTAGGAAATTATGGTGTTAGTGATTCAGGTTTAGACAAATATGGTATTCCTATTGATTTTGAATCTAGTAATATACATATTAAGGCAATGGTTGTTTCAGAATATTGTTCTGAACATAATCATTGGAATTCAAAAAAATCTCTTGAGACTTGGTTAAAAGAAAATAATGTTCCTGCTATATTTGGAGTTGATACTAGAGCTTTAACTATCAAAATAAGAGAAAAAGGAGTAATGCTTGGGAAAATAATAATTGGAGATTCAGGTATTGATCAAATAGAATTTTATGATCCTAATAAAGATAATTTAGTGGCAGAAGTATCAAGAAAAGATGTTTTAAGTTTAGGAAATGGAAAATATAAAATTATTGTAGTAGATTGTGGAATGAAAAATAATATTTTAAGAAATTTGCTTAAAAAAGATGTTACATTAAAAGTTGTACCATGGAATTATGATTTTAATAAAGAAGAATATGATGGATTGTTTATTTCAAATGGTCCTGGTGATCCAATTCATTGTCAAGAAACAATTCAACACATAAAAAAAGCAATGGAATTAGAAAAACCAATTTTTGGTATTTGTTTAGGTCATCAATTGCTTGCTTTAGCATCAGGAGCTAAAACATACAAATTAAAATATGGTCATCGTGGTCAAAATCAACCTTGTGTTAGAAATAGAAAACAAGGTTATGTAACCTCACAAAATCATGGTTATGCAGTTGATAAAGATAGTTTACCAGACAATTGGGATGAGTTATTTTTCAATGCAAATGATGGAACTAATGAAGGAATAAAGCATTCAACCCTGCCTTTTTTTAGTGTGCAGTTTCATCCTGAAGGTTCATGCGGACCAAATGATACTGTGTATTTGTTTGATGAATTTATTGAGTTAATAGAAAAAGCAAAAAATTCAGTTGTTGAGAATAATTCAGATGTAACTGAAATAAATTAAAAAAAACTAAGAAATAATAATAAAATGACAGAAACAAAAAAGATAAACAAAGTATTAATCTTAGGTAGTGGAGGTTTATCTATTGGGCAGGCTGGAGAATTTGATTATTCTGGTTCACAAGCAATTAAAGCATTAAAAGAAGAAGGAATAAAAACAATACTTATTAATCCAAATATTGCTACAATACAAACCTCAAAAGGATTTGCTAATGAAGTTTATTTTCTTCCAGTTACAAAAAAGTTTGTTGAAAAAATAATTGCTAAAGAAAGACCAGATGGGATTCTTTTAGGTTTTGGAGGACAAACAGCATTAAATTGTGGTATGGAATTATCTAGTTCTGGTGTTCTAGAAAAATATAATGTAAAAGTATTAGGTACACCAATAAAAACAATAATTACTTCTGAAGATAAAGGTTTATTTGTAGAAGCTCTTAAGAAAATAAATATAAAAACACCAAAAAGTATTGCTGTTTATAATATTGAAGATGGTGTAATTGCAGCAAAAGAAATTGGATATCCATTAATAATTAGAGCTGGGTTTGCTTTAGGTGGTCTTGGATCTGGTTTTTGTAATAATGAAGAAGAATTAAGAACCCTTTTACATGAAGCATTAACACATTCAAAACAAATTCTTGTTGAAGAATCACTTGAAGGATGGAAAGAAGTTGAATATGAAGTTATGAGAGATAGTTATGATAACTGTATGACTGTATGTAATATGGAGAACTTTGATCCACTTGGAATTCATACTGGTGAATCAATAGTTGTTGCACCATCACAAACATTAACAGATAAAGAATATCAAAAACTAAGAGAAATTTCTATTAATGTAATAAAATCATTAGGTGTTGTTGGTGAATGTAATGTTCAATTTGCTCTTGATCCAGATTCTGAAGATTATAGAGTTATTGAAGTTAATGCACGACTATCAAGATCATCTGCGTTAGCATCAAAAGCTACTGGTTACCCTTTAGCATTTATTGCTGCAAAACTTGCACTAGGTTATAGTTTAGTAGATATTCCTAATCCTGTTACAAAAATAACAAAAGCATTTTTTGAACCTGCTTTAGATTATGTTGTAGTAAAAATTCCAAGATGGGACACTGATAAGTTTAAACAAGTAGATAAAAAAATAGGTAGTTCAATGAAAAGTGTTGGGGAAGTTATGGCTATTGGTAGAAAGTTTGAAGAAGCTCTTCAAAAAGCAATAAGAATGACAAACCCAAGTCTAAATGGATTAACAGACGTTAAAGTTAGTTTTAAGAATAATTCAGATTTAGAAAACAAAAATTTAGAAAACAAAAATAATCCTGGAAGTTTAGACTATGAATTAGAAAATCCAACAGACAAAAGAATATTTGCACTTGTAAAGGCACTTGAAAATGGTTATAATGTTAAAAAATTATTTGATATGACCAAAATAGACAAATGGTTTTTGTATAAAATGAAGAATATCATTGAGATCAATAATGAACTTAAGAAAGATTCAATTGATTCAATTACTCCTCAATTATTAAGAATTGCAAAACAACATGGTTTTTCAGATAAGCAAGTTGCAAAATGTATTTTGCATTGTGAAAATTTTGAATCAGAAATAAAAATTAGAGATTTAAGAAAAAAACATTCAATTATTCCAGTTATAAAACAGATAGATACTCTTGCAGGAGAATTCCCATGTAAAACTAATTATCTTTATTTAACATATAATGGTGAATATGATGACGTTAAAGTAGATGATCTTGGAATGAGAGGAGTAATTGTACTTGGTGGTGGTGCTTACAGCATTGGATCAAGTGTTGAATTTGATTGGTGTTGTGTAGAATGTGTTAAAACATTAAGAAAAGAAAAAGTACCATCAATAGTTATTAATTATAATCCTGAAACTGTTAGTACTGATTATGATGAATGTGATAGACTTTATTTTGATGAGTTAAGTTTTGAGAGAGTTGTAGATATATATGAAAAAGAAACACCATTTGGTGTAATATTTTCAATGGGTGGTCAAATTCCTAATAATCTTGTTATGCCTTTAAGTAAGTATGGTGTAAAAACTTTGGGAACTGATCCAGAAATTATTGATAAAGTTGAAGATAGACATAAATTTTCAATGATACTTGATGAATTAGGTGTTGATCAACCAGAATGGAAAGAACTAACAGATTTAAGTGAAATTAAAACTTTTTGTTCACGTGTAGGTTTCCCTATTTTAATCAGACCATCATATGTACTTAGTGGTGCTGCAATGAATGTTGTTTATGAAGAAGCAGATTTAGATATGTTCTTAAAACAAGCAGCTTTGGTTTCAAAAGATCATCCTGTTGTGTTAACAAAATTTATTACACATGCTAAAGAAATTGATGTTGACTTAGTAGCATTGAAAGGAGATGTCAAGCTTTATGCAATATCAGAGCATATAGAAAATGCAGGTGTTCATTCAGGTGATGCTACATTAGTTACCCCACCACAAAAATTATACTTAGAAACAGTTAATAAAATCAAGAGAATTATTAAAATTATAGTAAAACATCTTAATATTACAGGTCCAGCTAATTTCCAATTTTTAGCAAAAGATAATAAAATAAAAATAATTGAATGTAACTTGCGTGCATCAAGAAGTTTTCCATTTGTATCAAAAGTTTATGATATTAATTTTATTGAGCATGCAACAAAAGCAATTATTGGCAGTCCAGTATCAAAAATTGATACTAATGCATTTGATTTAGAATATGTTGGAGTAAAAGCACCTCAATTTTCATTTACTAGATTAAGAGGGGCTGATCCTTTGTTAGGTGTTGAAATGAGTTCAACAGGTGAGGTTGCTTGTTTAGGTGATAATGTACAGGAGGCATTTTTGAAAGCTTTATTATCTGTGGGTTTTAAAATTCCTAAAGAAACTATTTTGCTTTCAACAGGTGATGTTAAGAAAAAAGCAAAGCTACTTGAGTATGTTAAACAATTAAAGAAAAAAGGTTATATGTTATATGGTACAGGTGGAACTGCAGATTTTTATAAGATGCATGGTATTGGTATGGAGATGTTACATTGGCCTTTGGATGAGAAAAAACCAAATGTATTAGATTATATTAAAAATAAAGCAGTAGATCTTGTTGTTAATATTCCTAAAAGCAATGAACGTATAGAATTATCTAATGATTATATTATTAGAAGAACAGCAGCTGACTTTTCAGTACCTCTTATTACAAATTTTCAATGTACTAAATTATTTGTTGAATCTATTTGTAATTATAATGAGGATGATTTAACAGTAAAGAGCTGGAATGAATATCATGAAACATTGAATAAATAGAAATTTGATGATCATTCTTATTTTTTCTTTTTTACTAGGTCCGGAGGACATGTTTCCCGTGATTTTATTTTTTCATTTATAATTTATTAGATAAATCCAACAACAACAACGGCACGGACGGACTAAAGTCCTACTCGCCTATCGGCTCGCCCGGCCATGTTGTTGGATTTAAAAGTTAGCTCTTATTATATTATAGACATATTTAGAACTCTTATTATTTTTATAAATTAATTCAGAAATTTGTTTTATGGCTTCACTTATGTTTTATTACAAATTCTTTATGAAATGGATGTTTTACAATCTTAAATTTACTCATTTTTTTATCTACAAAGTATAATATTGTAGCTGATGGTACAAAAGCATCAATTTCTTTTGACCAAAAACCAATACCTGGGAATAATAGTTCAGTAAGGGCAAAAAATGCTAAATATTTCTTTTTTAGAATAAAAATTAATACTGTACATGTTACAATATCCCATATTGTGTTAACTAATGGAATATTTCCAAATATTAAATCAACTAGATCTAATGTTATGGCTGTTGCTAATCTATATTTGTTTAATGATTTATCTAACCAATCATATAGCTTAACATGCCAAGGTTCAATATCTACTACTTCCACACCCATTACCATCTAATGAAGAAGCGTCTTATTGCTTTATAAAGGTTTTGAGTAATCTTTATAAATCAACAGGGATTTCTTATATATAGATTATATAAAAACGGTGTCTAATTATTGTAATTAATTATTAAAGGTGAACTATATGACAGATGGAAGTGGCGATGAAATAACTCTTAATAGGCAAAGATTAATAGATATGGTTGGTTCTTTTGGTCAAATTCATTTTAGAGTTTTTGGAAGAGAACAGTTTGATAATAGGGAATTTGATGGTATTCGTATTTATGATGCAATTCATAACGCAATATTAGATACTCCTGATTATAGAGATGATATGGAATATGGTACTATATTTAGATGGTTACCTGAATTATCTGATGAACAAGTGGCTTTTATACTATATCTAAATGTTGGTTCTCAAATGATGGGGGCAAATAGTACAATTACAGATGCTCCTGATATAAATAAAATACAAAATATTGTTGCAAATTGTTGCAGGGAATCTGGACTTCTTACTTTATCTGCTCATTTTGATAGATATAGGGGAATTAGAGAAGCTTATAGATTTATAGATAGGAAAACTGGCAGAGTTGAACTTACAGATGAAGAATTTGAATTGTCAAAGAAATTTCAAGAATTAGGCTCAAATTTACCAATGATACTTGAAGAAAGAGAATGGGCAGCTAGTGTTGAATGTGGAACAATAGAAGAACTAAATGAGCATATTAGAAAAGGAACATTAATGGATGTTATTGTTGCAGGAAATGAAAGATATTCAACTAACTTAGAAAGATTAAGAGATTCAGCTCTAAATAATGGTGATGATGTTAAACTACATATTATGTCAGGACCAAGTTCATCAGGTAAAACTTGGACTGATCAAAAATTAGTAAGGATGTTACAAAATGAAGGTGTTGCATTTATTCCTTTTGAAGCTGACATGTATTTTTGGGATACTCATTTACATCATTTGGAAAGGTTAGGTGCATTTAACTATGAAGAGCCATGGGCTGCTAGACTTAGACAAATTGGAGAAGATATTGAAAAATTATTAGATGGAAAAGTAATTGAAATGCCTGTTCATGAATTTTCAAAAGGCAAAAAAGGAGTAAAAGAATTAAAAATTGAGAAGGGAACAAAAATTTATCTTGATTTTCATTTAGGTTTTTTGTCTCTTGTTTCTGCTGCCATCCATGAAAGGTTTGGACCAGATGCAATATCTAAAACATATATTGAAAATTGGACAGGCATAGAGGGAGTTAATGATGATGATGTACGTTTCTTAAGAAGAACAATAAGAGATATTTATCAAAGAGGACATTCTCCCAACGATACAGCTAATGGGTGGTATCTACAGCAACGTAGTGCAGATAGGTACATTAGAGCACGTATGGGGGCTGCAAGAGATTTCATTAATGGTACACAAATACATGAACTGGCAATATTAAAGCATGTTTTAGAAAACTATGCAGACAAGAAATTACCAGACCCTACAAATTATGGTAAACCAACTTCTGCAAATCCTGATGCAAGTATTCGATTGACAAGAATAAATGATTTGCTTGCAAAAGTTGATATTGGTGATGGTAAATATATGGATCAAGTTTTAAAATGGTTATCACCTTGTGATCCTATGAGGGAATTTATAGGATTGGCAGGATTAAGTGGTTATTCAAAAGATGCAAAGTTTGATCTTATGGCTGCTTATCCTTCAAGACATACATATGGTGGTTCAGCAAGTAATTTACCATTAAAGAAATGATTTAATATTCTTAATTTTTATTTTTCTAATTATTTTCTAGAACTACTTTTTTACAACTTTCGCTTTCTTAACAACATACTTCCCTGTACACTCATTCTCTAACTTAATATCTGCTTTTTCAACAACTATTTTCTTTTTGTACATTGGCATGTCTAATACTAAAGATTCAAATTCTCCACCTTCACCTGCGATATTGATTTTATTTTTAGCATGTATTTTAATTAGTTCAGAAATCATCTTATCATCTATTTTTCTTCCTAACCATTTCTTAGTTAAGCCATCAGCTGCTATTGAACCTAATACAACTTCATACTTTTCTCTAACTAACTCTCTCATTTCTGTTTCTTGATTCATATGCCATAATGGTGAAAATATTTTTAAGCCAAGCTTGTCACAAATTTTCTCAACACGATCACGCTGATAGGTTGAGAAAATAGCTCCAGTTACAATTCCTTCTATTTCATATTGATTTTTAGCAATCTTAATTGCTTTTTCCAGATCTTTAAGTTCTTTCTCTTTCTGTCCTATTGTTGTCTGCTGTATCAATGGTAGTCCTAAACAACTAGCTTGCATTTTTGCAAGGTTAATATTAGGAGTATGGAACATATAACTATCTTTATTCTTGCTAATCAAAGTAATTAAACAACTAATTTCATAATTTTGCTTTTGCATGATATGCATTGCATAATGTGAATCCTTGCCAGAAGAAAACAAAACACCTAACTTCATTATTCTTTTGTCTAAAAATGTGTCTAGGTATTGTGATTTTAGCTTATAATTATTTTTCTTAGTTAATTTAGAAATTGCTTTATTAAAATTACTTCCATATTGTGCTGCTTTCTTTTTTCTCTCAGCAAATTCTTCTGGAATATCTAATTCTTTAGCAACTTCTCTTATGATTATTTTGTTTCTAGTAATATTTGCCAAACCTGATTTTTTGTCTTTGATCTCTGTTAGTTTATATTTCACTGGGATTTTTAAGGCATAATTAACTAATTCCAAATCTAAGAAAGGTAATCTTAGTTCAATCTTATTATCCATTGTAATAACATCATCTCTATATAAATCACGTTCATATATTTTTAATATCCCACTTAGACATTCTTTGTTTATATCATTGCTTTTTTTATGTCTATCGTAGCCAGCAAAGATTTCTTCACTTCCTAAACCAGAAAAAATAACTTTAACATTATCTTTTTTAGCTAATTCACATGCTCCATAAAATGTTAAACCAACTCCTACTTTAACAACATTGCTATCTTCAATTAAAGGAACAATATGTTTTAGGTATTTTGGAACATCATTTAGTTTGATTTTGTTGACTTTTAATTTAAATTTCAATGCTTTTGAAACTTTTCTTGCCCAAATTAAATCTTGGGGTGTTTTCATATTTGATCCTGAACCTTTAGCAGTATCTAAAACAGATGTATACAAAGTTGGCTTTAATCCTAAACTTTTGCATGTATATGCAATGAATGTGGAATCAATGCCTCCAGAAAATAAGATTCCAATTTTTTGGTCAGGAATTCTTTTAGCAACTGCATTTACTGCTAATCCAAGTACATCTTTCTTAATTTGTTCATATGGTTTTTTATTTGTTGGAGTAATTTTAAAGAATGATCTATTGGATTGTCTGATTTTTTTAGTTTTCAAATTATACATTAATATTTTTCTAGGATTTAACTCTTGATTGTTTCTATAACTTAACTCTTCAAGAACTTTCATTTCACTTGCGAAAGCAAAAGTGTTATTGTTAATTTTTTCCTTAGACTTTTTTGTTTTATCATAATTTTTTATCTTATCATCATCTTTTATCTTATCATAATCATTATTTGTAGTGGAAAAACATAATGGCTTTACACCTATAATATCTCTTGCTGCATATACTATTTTCTTTTTAACATTCCAAAATGCAAATGCATAAACACCATCAACTTCTCTTAAGATATTAGCTAGTTGTTTTGTTGTTCTTCCTTTCTTTTCAATAAGTCTAAACATTAATTCAGCATCATTCTTAGCTTTTAATTTGTATTTATTATTAAGTTTTTTCCAATTATAGATTTCACAATTAATTACAAACCTATTTTTAGATTTGTTGTTAACTAAAGGTTGTGGTATGAATGAAACAATGCTATGTAAACAATGACCTATTACATTTTCATTTTTAGAACTTGATGGTTTAGAATTTACTGGATGTAATTTAAGAAGATCTATTTTTTTCTTATAATCAAAATCTAATTCATTAGCAATTCCATAATAATCTTTACCTCGATTCTTGATTATCTTAAGCCCTTGTTTGATATTTGCATTCTTTGCATTGAAAATTCCAATTATTCCGCACATTTTATTTTATTGACCTCTTCTAAAAATTCTTTGACATCTTTAATTAATTCAGATGTAATGGATTCAAAAACAATTTCATCATCTACACTTCCATAATCATGAGCAATTATATTTCTCATTCCTTTGGCATCTTTGAGTTTGTTAGTTAATTTTTTTGGTATTATATTTTCTTCATTAAGGATTTCAAAAGACTTTTTATCATCTTCAGGTATTTTTAATCCTTTCTCTTTTATTATTAAAAAAGATAAGTCAATAACTGCCTCTATTATTTTCTCAAAGTATCTTTCACAAGCAGCTTTTGATTTATAATCTTCTAAATACTCTTTAAAATCTTCTGGCATAATACTTTCTAGCTCTTCTAAGTATTGTTCAATTTCCTTGATCTTTTCTTTAATTCTCATTTTCATTCATTTTTCCCACAATATTCTGCCTTTTTTATCAATTTCTTTTTTTATTTTATCAGGCAGTATGTTGTAAACCTGAAGATCTACCTTATCATTAACTTTTCCACCAATCCTTTTCCTGAAAAGCGTTGCTTCTTTTAAATTGATTTTATGAAATTCAACTGAAATGTCAATATCAGATTTAAATGTTAATTTATTCTCAATAGCAGACCCAAATAAAATGATTTTTGTAATATTATTCTTAAGGATATCATTAAGAATAACATTTTGTGCTTCACTAACAACTTCCTTAATTATTGCCCCTTTCTTAAGTTTAAAATCTTCAGAAAAGTTTGCAGCCTTTTCAATAAATTCCAATTTTCTTCTAATATCTCTAGATAATCTATTCTTTTCAGATTGAGTTAGATTTATACCTAATGATTGCTTTTCAATAATTTTAATTTCTCTTTCACCAAACACTTTTCTAGTGTTTTTGTTTATTTTTAGGAATCTTATGAAATTCATTTTATAACCTCTATTGTGGTTATTATAACCTTTATTATGGTTATTTTTATTATTTATATATTTTTTGCTTTTTGACACTAAATTTAGAAATTAATACCTATTTCCTTTTGAATTTTTTTTTAACTTCATCAAAATATTCTTTATATTCCTTTTCATCTTTGAATAATATTTTAATTTCTTCTTTATTTACTTCACAATCTTTAACTTTAGCTTTTCTACAAACAGGTGGTCTTGTTTCATATTCTGTACATTTTCCATTTTTATCTAGTTTACTACATTTAGTTGGAAACTCAATCCACCATCTATCTTCTACATCTACATAAATAATAGCTGGTTTGTGATAGAGATACCAATATATATCCTCATAATCATCATATGTTGTTGGTGTTTCTAGTTGTACAGCTAATGTTTTACAGCATTGACCTTTACATTTATCACAAGTTATCATAATATAAGAATTCCATCTGGTCTTTATATATTTTAATAAAATTTTCATGTTCCTGGCTTTGACATTAATGGATAATAACATTCACATATACTCATAAAAACACAAAAATACATAAATAATCTCTATTTTCACACAATCATGGAAAAAAAAGAGCTAGATTACATCAATATTCTTAAAGCACTTAATGAAATACCATTTGGTGTAGGTAAAAAGCTTCTAGCTGATTTTTTATCAGGTAAGGCAAGTAATAAGTCAATTCAAAAAAATAGATTAGATAAATTAAGCAGTTTTGGGAGCCTTGCATATAGTGAAGATGAAATTATTCAACTAATTGATTCATTAACACTAAATAGTCTTATTACTCTAGTATCTGTTCCATGGAATAAGTTCTTAAAAGTTTTGGAAATATCAGAAAAAGGTAGAGCAGAAATATTAAATCCACAATTTTATAAAAAAAAGTTAGGCTTTAATTACAATCATGCAAAAACAGAAATAACTGAAGAAGATAAAAAAACTTTTGATGCTTTTGGTTCATTTCTTTCTGATTATAATGATCTACAAAAAAAAGCAATTATCTCAAAAAATAGTCATATGCTTTGTATTGCAGGAGCTGGTTCTGGAAAAACTACTGTGCTTACAAAAAGAATTGAATTTCTTGTAAAGTATTGTTCAGTTGATCCTAAAAAGATATTAGCAATTACTTTTACTAGAAAAGCAAGACAAGAAATGGTTTCCAGAGTTCATAGTAATGGATTAGAAGATGTAAACATAGAAACTTTTAACTCATTCTGTGAGAAAATTCTTAGAAGAAATAGTCAATTAGTGTATGATAAAGAAGTACGAGTTCTTAGTTATCGTGATAAAGTAAAGATTATAAATAATGCATTAGAAAAATTAAATACTAGTATGAATAGGGCAATATCAACTTATTTTTCACCTCAACAAATGCGAAGTAAAACAATGGAACAACTTGCAAATGTTTTTGCTAATGATTGTTTTTTTATTCGTGATTATTTCAAATTTAAAAATAATTCAATAGACAAAGAATTATTTTCTGAGATTGATAATAAACATATTACAGCAGCTAATCTTATGTTTGGTGTGTGCACTTATATTGATGCATACATGAAAAAACATGGTCTTAGGGATTTTGCAGACCAATTAATGGATTCAATTTGGTTATTTGAAAATCATAAGGATAAAATACCTAATTATGATTATATTTTAGTAGATGAATATCAAGATGTTAACTCAACCCAAATTAAGCTTTTAGATATTCTTGATGCAAAGAATATGTTTATTGTTGGTGATCCTCGTCAATCTATTTTTGGATGGAGAGGTTCTGATGTATCTTACATATTGGGATTTGAAGAAAAATATCCTGATTGTGAGATTATTACATTAACAAAAAATTATCGTTCAAGTAAACCAATTGTTAAGCTAATAAATGAATCAATTAAAAAGATGCAGCTTCCTGATCTTGATACTGTTAATGATGATAAGGCAGATTTGAAATTACTTAATTTTAGTTCTGAGATGGAAGAGTTTGATTATTTAATAAATGAAATCCAAGCCTCTAAACTTCCACTTAATGAAATCTTTGTTTTAGCTAGGACAAATCGATTATTAAATGATCTTTCTAATTTGATGAAGGCAAGAAATATTAAACATATTAGGAGAAGTGATGAAATGAAAGCTTCTATGAATATAATAGCAAAACAAGATGAAATCACATTAGCAACAATTCATGGGATTAAGGGGATGGAAGCAGAACTTGTATTTTTAATAGGTGCAACCTCTCAAAACTTTCCATGTAAAGGAACTGAACATCCTGTTGTTGAAATGATCAAAGTAAATGAATATGATAAAGAGGAAGAGGAGAGAAGATTATTCTATGTTGGAATGAGCCGAGCTAAAAAAAGTTTAAGAATAACTTATTCAGGTTCTAAACCAAGTTATTTTATTACTCCTGAGATGACTGTAATGTTTAACAAGGATAAATTAAATTTAAAGAAGAAATTAACTAATGTTTCTACATCTTCTTCAAATAATACTAACTATCCTAATTTATATAAAATTCAAAAGACAAAAAGCAACAACAAAGATGCTGAAGCAATTGCAAGTCTGAAAGAATGGCGTCTTGAGCTTAGTAGAAAGTATAAAATTCCTGCCTATAGAATCCTTACTGATAGAACTATATTTGATATTGTTGATAAGATGCCTGCATCAATTGGAGAACTTAATTCTATCCATGGCTTAGGCATGGCAAAGATAAGTAAGTATGGTGAAGATATCTTATTATTGATTAGCTGATTAAATTCAAAAACTTTATATCTAAACAAAACTATTATCTAAATAATAATTCTGCCTTATTACCATTAACTTTATATATAAATATATCAATAATTCTCTATAATGGCATATTTGCTGAAAAAGGGTGATTTTAATAGTTTTGTAGAGTTACTTATATCTAAATATGAAGTTATTGCTCCTGTTAATAATACTTCAAACTATAATGAAATTTATCCTAGTTCTAATGATACTAATAAGTCATCTAATAAAACAATTAAATGTTTTAGTAATATTCCTCAATTTCAAACTATAAAAAAAGGAGAAGCAGATAAACTTGTCTTTAATATGACTCTTTACTCTCCTAAAGACTTTTTTTTGCCTCCAAATGAAACACTTCTTAAATTTAAGAAAAATAAAATTGTAGAAGTAAAATCAAAACCTAAAAAAAGAGTATTTTTTATGAACAGATGTGATGTTAATGGTGTACATAGAAATGATTTAATTATGTTAGATGAACCACAAGATCCATATTACAAAGAAAAAAGAGATAATTCAATTCTTATAGAAACACCATGTATTGCATCAAATAATTGTAAATGTGTTGATATTGATTTAATTGATTGTTATGACTTAAAACTAATTTCTCATGAAGGAGATTATATTATTAATATCAATTCAAGAAAAGGTGAGGAATTATTTGATATGATTAAGAATGAAAATAAATTATTCCAACTTACTAAAGTAGCGTATGAACCACCTAGACATAAGATTTACAAACCAAAAGATGTTAAAACAGATAATAAAAAAACATGGAAGAGATATGGGGAAGATTGCTTAAGTTGTTCTGCTTGTACTGTTGTATGTCCAACTTGTATGTGTTTTACAATTGATGGTCATTTAGATATTGATCTTAAATCAGGCAATAAACATAGAGACTGGGCAAGCTGTCAGTTGCTTAATTTTTCAAAAGTTGCAGGTGGTTTTGTATTTAGAAAAGACAGAGGAGCAAGAGGAAAACAACGTATACATTGTAAGTTTATATATTTCAAAGAAAAATATGGTTATCCAAGATGTGTTGGTTGTGGAAGATGTAATACTGCATGTCCAGTTGGAATTAATATTTTTGAATATTACGGAGAATTAAAATGAATAACCCATACCTACCTAAAAAAGTAAAAATCATTAAAATTATGAATGAAACAGATGACACTAAAACATTTAGGGTGAGTTTTAAAATAGATCATGATCCTGGTCAGTTTGTTAATGTTTCTGTTCTTGGTATTGGTGAAGCTCCAATTTCATTTTCATCTCATTCAAATAAATTTGTTGATTTATGTATAAGAAATGTAGGTAATGTAACAAATGCAATTCATAAGAAAAAGATAGGAGATTATCTTTGGATTCGAGGTCCATATGGAAAAGGTTATCCAATGAAAAAGTTTCATAATAAAGATATTATTTTGGTGGGTGGTGGAACTGGTGTTGCACCTTTGATTGGTGCTGTTGATTATATTGAACAAAATCTTAATAAATTCGATAATGTCAAGCTTTTCTTTGGGTTTAGACATGATAAAGCAATACTTTTCAAAAGAAATTTTAAAAAATGGGGGAAGTTATTTGATTTTGATTTTACTTTAGATTGCAAAAGTAAAGAACTTAAGTGTAATACAGGTGTAATCACTAAACTTATAGAAAAAGCAGATATTAAGAGTAATACTATAGCTATTGTTTGCGGACCTCCAATTATGATTAAGTTTGCTGTTAAATCTTTATTAACAAAAGGAATAAAAGAAGAAAATATATATATATCATTTGAGAGATTAATGAGTTGTGGAATAGGTAAATGCGGACATTGTGAAGTTGGTGGTAAATATGTATGTAAGAATGGTCCTGTATTTAGTTATGATATTGCAAAGAATATGACTGATTAAAAAATAACATGGTAAAAAACAAAAAACTCAAAATAGGAATCTTTTCCTTTACAAGTTGTGCTGGTTGCCAGTTTGAGATACTTGATTTAGAAGACGAACTATTAGATTTATTCACAAAAGCAAATATTGCTCATTTTCCAATGGCTAAAGCAGAAAATGATGAAGGTGATTTTGATGTTGCTTTTGTTGAGGGTGCAATCACAACTAAAAAAGAAGCAATTGAAGTAAGAAAGATTAGGAAAAAAACTAAATATGTTGTTGCTCTTGGTACTTGTGCAAGTTATGGTGGTGTTCCATCAATTAAAGACTTTTACACAGAAGAAGAAATAGAAGTTCCAGTCTATAAAAGTACAAAAGTAATAAAATCAATTAGAGCAGATGGAATTGCTAATTATGTTAAAGTTGATTATTTTATGCATGGTTGTCCACCAAATAAATATGAATTTTTGCATGTGATGAAGGAATTAATGGTAGGGAAAACACCAAGACAACCTGATTATCCAGTTTGTAAAGAATGCAGAGAAAATAAAAATCCCTGTTTATTACAGCAAGGCAAAGCTTGTATGGGTCCTATAACAAATGGTGGTTGTGATTCTGTTTGTACAAATTGTGGAATTCCTTGTAAAGGTTGTAGAGGACCAATAGAAGATGCAAATATTGATAGGATAGTTAAACTTTATGAAAAAATGGGATTTAGTAATGAAGATATCAAAAGATTTTTCAGAGGATATGCAGGAACATCTAAGATTTTTGCTAAGGTTGTTGGTCAAACATGTGATATTAGACAAAGAAAATTAGGAAAAACAACAAAGACAACAAAAAAATCTGCAAAATCTACTACAAAATCAAAAAAATCTAAAAAAAGAAGGAAAAAATAAAATGGCTCTTATAAAAACAAAAGGAAATAAAACAATCAAACTTAATCACATAACTAAGATAGAAGGCCATGCAAAGCTTAGTATTAAAATAGAAAAAAACAAATTAAAAAGAGTTAAACTTGATGTTTATGAAAGTGCAAGATTTTTTGAAAGTCTTATTATGTGTAGAAAATATACTGAATTAAGTCCTTTAACTTCTAGAATATGTGGGACATGCAGTCCTTCTCATGCTATTACTTCATTAATGGCAACAGAAGATGCATTTGGTGTTAAAGTAAGTAAACAAACTGATGTTTTAAGAGATTTATTATTATATGGGACTACTATTCAAAATCATGTTATGCATCTTTGTTTATTAGCTATGCCAGATTATTTTGGTTATGAAAGTGCAATTGCAATGGCTTCAAAACATAAAGACAAGGTTTTGATGGGCCTAAACTTAAAAAAATTAGGTAATGAACTTGTTACAGTTGTTGGTGGTCGTGAAATCCACCCAATTACAGCTGTTGTTGGTGGCTTTTCAAAGATTCCTGAAAAAGAGAGATTAAAAGATCTATTAATTAAGTTTAAGAAAGCAAAAAAACTTGCAAAAGCAAGTGTTGATTTATTTGCAAAATTAAAATACCCTAACTTCAAAAGAGAAACACAAGCTTTTGGATTAACTAATAAAACACATTCTTTCCATAAGGGAAAGATTAATTGTGTTGGTGGTATATGTTTCCAAGAAAAAGATTATAATACTATATTTGATGAACATGTAAAAAAAGGTTCCACAGCAAAAGTTGTATTGTATAAGGGAAAACCATTTTTTAATGGTGCTTTAGCAAGATTACAAGTTAATGGAAATAGCTTATCAAAAGATGCTAGCAAATATCTAAACAAGATTGATTTTGAAAATCCATATCATAATAATATTGCACAAGCAGTAGAAGTTTTACATAGCTTTGATAGGATTATTGAGATTTTAGAAACACTAAAACCAAAACAAGAAGATGTTGTTGATTATAAAGTAAAAGCAGGTAGGGGAGTTGCAATAACAGAAGCCCCTAGAGGTTTATTGCTTCATGATTATACTATTAGTAAAGATGGATTTTGTAGACATTCTAATATAATAACACCAACTGCTCAGAATCTAAAACAGATGGAAGAAGATCTCAAATTAATGATTCCTAGTTTATTAAATAAGCCAGAATCAGTATTGAAAAGACAGGTTGAAATGTTGATTAGAGCATATGATCCTTGTTTTAGTTGTAGTTCTCATTTCTTAGAATGGGATATTGAAAGAAGTTAGAAGTTGATTATTTATTTTTAATTCTGTTTTATTATGTTTTGTTTTTTTTAACTAGGTCCGGAGGACGTGTTTCTCAGGAATTTTAATTTTTTAAAAATTTATTCTTATTTATTTACTAATCAAAACCAATCTAATTACCCAAAGATTGTAATATCATCTTAATACTTTCCTTATCAAACTTCTTCAATTCTTTTCCATAAGGTATTCCTATTATTGTAACTTCTTTTACTTTATCTAATTTTTTTAATAATTTCAAGGTATTACCCAAATCAAAATCATGCATTGTAGTTGTTTTTGTTTCTTTGAGATCATCTAGATTATTAATAATCTTAATATTGTCTATGCCTTTGACTGCATCAATTATTACAATTTCTTTGTTTTCAAAATTTTCATTAAGAAAGAAATCAGGATTAGTTGCTTTCTCAAACTCAAATCCTTTTAATGTTAATTCAGTATCATTATTAAATTCATCTGCTAGTTTTAATGCTATATTATCTTCTTCTAAATCCTTATTACCAAAGCAGTATATCTTTGTCATAATATTAAAAAAGTTAGATTCATATATAATTCTTTTCAATTGAGAGCCTTTTCTACGGAAATCTGTCAAAAAAGATGTAAATCTTCCGCTAGATTTTCTTACTTTAAATACTATTTTCGAAATCAGCTATTCTTAATTTTTCATTCTCGGAAATCTTCCAAAAATCATTCAATTAAACATATTAAGGAGTTATACATATTCAATTTGTGGAAAAAAATATAAATCATTACCACTTTTATACCACTAAAGGTGGTAATATGAAATTAAAATCAATAAAGGTATCAGAAGATACATATAAGGATATTATAAAATTGCAAAAAATGCTGGAAAAAAATAAAGTGCTAGAAGGTTTAAACAAAGTGAAAATAACAAATGCAATTAATTATGCTGTAAAATCATCTTTAAGTAGTGCTGAAAGGAAAAAAATGATGATGAAAGCAGCAGGTAGTTGGAGTGATATTGATTGTGATAAATTAATTAAAGAGATTTATAAGTCAAGAAAAAGTAAAGGTACTAGACCAGAGGTTAAATTATGAGATATATTTTAGATACAGATGTTATTATTGAATATTTGAGGAGTAATGATGAAATAGTTTCTCAACTAAATAATATGTCTGGTCTGAATGTGTCAACAGTTTCTTTATGTGAGTTGTATTTTGGTGCATATAATTCTGGAAATCCAACAAGGCATACTAATGGAATATCTAATTTTCTTTTTAATGTAAAAGTATTAGATCTTGATCAAGATTCATCTGTTGCTTTTGGGATAATCAAATCAAAGCTAATAAGAAAAGGTAAAATTATAGATGATTTTGATATTTCTATTGCAAGTATTGCATTAACAAACAACATGACTTTAATTACAAGAAATATTAAACACTATAAGAATGTTGAAAATCTAAGAATCAAGGCTATGTAACGCAAGCAATAAATCTTCTAATATACATATTGCTTGCTGATATATCAAACGCATAAATCAATTTTGAACAATTTAGTGCGTTTGTTATATAATCGAAATCTATATATATAAATTGTGCTTTTAATCTATCTATAGATAAAGTGTAATTACTAGGTTATATAAGATTTAATTAATATGGATAAAAGAGGTTGTTATTATGAATAAAAAAGGGTTAATGTTTGCATTTTTCACAGCTTTAGTTAGTGGATTTTCTATTTTTATTAATAAGTTTGGGTTAAAAGGATTTGATCCATTTGTATTTACAGGATTAAAAGCAGTTGTTGTTGCTTTATTCTTATTATCAATGATATTCTTTATTGGAGAGTTTAGAGAATTAACTAAACTTACTAAAAAACAATGGTTAAAATTAAGTGCTATTGGTTTGTTTGGTGGTTCAATTCCATTTTTATTATTTTTCAAAGGTTTATCAATAACATCTGCTGCATCTGGTGCATTTATTCATAAAACAATGTTTATATTTGTAACAATAGGTGCAATTATCTTTTTGAGAGAAAAAGTAAATAAATATTTTATTGCTGGTGCTGGATTGTTGTTAATAGGAAATGCTTTGTTGTTAAATATTTCATCATCATTTGCATCTGCAGTATTGACTAAAGGAAATTTATTCATATTAATTGCAACATTACTATGGGCAACTGAAAATATTATATCTAAGCATGTATTAAAAGAATTATCATCAAGAATTGTTGCATTTGGAAGAATGGCATTTGGTTTTGGGTTTATATTATTATTTTGGATAATTACAGGAAGAATGGAAACAGCTTTTTCAACAACTTTACCACAACTAACTTGGATCTTATTAACATCTGCATTCCTATTCCTTTATGTTGCAAGCTGGTATTATGCATTACAAAGACTTAAGGCAAGTGTTGCAACATCTATATTGTTATTAGGAAGTCCAATTACTACTTTGTTAAGTATTATTTTTTTGAATTCATCTGTTACAATCTATCAAGGATTTGGGATGTTATTAGTTATTGCAGGGGTTGTAATGGCAGTAGGTATTGTATATATTAAAAATTTGGTTAAATACTTTGTACCGGTTCCAAATTCACATAAATAATATTTTTAATAAATATGGTGAGAAAAATCACCAACAATGGTGCAGATGATCTGGGGGTTGTCCCTTCCGGGGTGGACCATAGGACATTTTCTGAAAGAAAATGGCCGTCTGCCACCATTATTGTTGGTAATTTTTCTAAAAGTGTGAAATCAATTTATTATTATGATTTTTATAGAATAAAACAAAAACAACAAAATGATATCTGAACAATATTTCTTTAAATATGCATGGCCATGTACTGAAGTTATTTTAATGGATAAAAGAATAAGACAACAAAGATTTGATGACTTAAAATATGCAGTTGAGAATGATATTACACCTTCTAGAGAAGTATTAGAGGATACATATAAGGTTGCATTTGTTAATCTTAAAGAGTTAGCAGAAAGAATGAATAAAGATTGTTGGGATATTGAAGTTATCAAAAGATATTTCTCAGAAGATGAGCATAACATGCTTATTGAATCTGAAAAAGCCTTTTTTAATAAATTCCCACCTACTGTTAGAGATTTATGCAAAATACATACAGCAATTATTGATAAGATTGAAACTATTGCAGGGAAAAGAATTATGTTTGTCAAGTATAAAATTAATGGTAAGGAAATTGAAAGAAGATGCATAAACATTTACAACCTTTCTATTGAACCAAATGATATAGTAATAATACATTACGCATACATAATTGAGAAAGTTAACTAACTTCTGCCCAAGCTTTCAAACTTTCAACTGCTTCATCTTCTGGAATCTTTTGAATAACAATACCTGCCTGAACAAACACATATTCTCCTTGCTTTAAATCAAATCCTGCATTAAGAACTTCTCTATTTTCTCCAGGATACTCTACTATAACCTTATCTTCTTTAATCTCTATTATTTTACCTGGTATTGCTAAGCACATGTTAATATTGTATTAGTTTGGGTTTATATAAATGTTTTGTAATGAAAAAATAAAAAATCTAAAACTCATACTTTAACACACCTAACTCTTGTAAATCTTGCATGTTTTCCATGAAGTCAAAGAACATTCTTGTATGGCTTCCAATATGTAATCCACCTGCAATGTTCCAATAGACACCAACTTCTGTGTATAAGTTATTTGTTTCTCCTTCATAATCAAAGTTGTATTCTGCGAATAAATCTATTGAAAAACCAACTGGAAGTTTTAGCATTGCATATGCTCCAATTTGTTCTGCTTTTCCAGTTGAACTTACTGGCATCAATCTTAAATGTCCAGATAAATCTCCAACTCCACCATATAACATAAATCCACCTCTTAACAAATCATCTATTCCACTTCCTCCCTGAAATTCTAAAATTAATCCTAAATTTTCAATAACATCATACCAACCTCTTAGTTCTGTATAGACGCCATCAATCTCTGCAGTGTCTTCTCCTTCTGGTAATAGATTAACTTCTCCATAAAAGCCAAAATCTTCTATATTATAACCACTTTGAAATCTAATTGCAGGATTATTACTTGTAATGTTATATCCAATCAATGTTTGGAACCAACCAGATGTTTCTACTTTATTATCTTCACTTTTTTCTTCTGCATTTGCATATGGTGATAATAATGTAAGTAATGCTACTAATGTTATTGCTTTTTTCATTTTTATCACTACATTATTTTTAATATTAGCAAAATTACAATTAAAATGGTAGTTGCTGTTGGAATGCTCAATCCATAATCCATTTTTTTGTTGTAATCTATGCTTGCATTTCCTTCCATTTTACCCTCCACTATTTTCTATTTGTGTTAGTTACTACTCCTAAGTTTTCTTAGTTATATAAATATTTGCCCACCACTACTGGTACAACAATAACAAGTTTTATATAAGAAAACATCTAAATAAAGAAACATGGACATATCACACCTAAAAGAAGCAGGACTTACAGATGGAGAAATTAAGGTTTATCTAGCGTTATTAGAACTTGGATCATCAACAACAGGTCCAATTATAGAAAAATCTAGAATAGCCAGATCTATTATATATCAAATTCTTGAAAAACTCATGCAAAAAGGATTAGTTTCATACATAACAAAAGATAAAACAAAGTATTTTCAAGCTTCTTCACCTGGAAAAATATTAGAATTTATTGAAAACAGGGAAATACTGTTAAAAGAAAATAAGAAAAAAGTAGAAGAAATGCTTCCACAATTACTATTACATCAAAAAATGCAGCCAAAGAGTGAAGCTAACATTTACACAGGCTTCAAAGGTCTTAGAACAGCACATGAACATACTTATCAAAAATTAAAGAAAGGAGAATTCTACTATTACTTAGGAATTCCTGCATCTCAACCAGAAGAACAACATCTTTATTGGCAAAGAGATCATGTAAAAAGAATAAAAACAGGTATTAAATGTAAATTATTATTCAATAAGGATACAAAAAATAATATTATCAAAAACAGAACTTCTTACAAAGGAGTTAATGCAAGAAGAATGCCAGTTGATTTAACAACTCCAGCAATGTTTTTAATTTACAAAGACACAATAGTAATCTTTCTTCAATCACCAATTGCAATGGCAGTAGAAATAATAAATCAACAAGTTGCAGATTCAATGAAGCAATACTTTGATTATTTCTGGGATATGACTAAGTAAATATTAATTATATTGTTTTAACTTTACAAAGTCTTCAGTTTTTCATCCTAACAATCTCAATAATAGCAATATCCCTAATAATATAATCCCTACAGTCCACATATTTAAAAAAGTTTCTTTATGTTTATTATGTCTTATATATGTGTCATATCTCATTGCTAATGATGTGTCACTTACCATATTCTTCTTATTAATATACAACTATAAATAATTTGTTACTTTTAGGAATTGAAAATGCTTATCTTATAATCAATCATATCTCAATCTAGCTTTTTTTCACACTAACAATGCCATGATTTGCATTAACTTCTATTATATCGCCATCTTTGATTACATCTGTTGCATTTTGTAACCCAACAATACAAGGAACACCTAATTCTCTAGAAACAATTGCTGCATGACTTGTTACTCCACCCTCATCTGTAATAATTGCTTTAGCTTTTTTCATTGCTGGTAAATATTCAGGTCTTGTACAAGGTGCAACTAAAATATCATTTTTCTTCATTTTATCCATTTCTGTTTCAGTAAATATAACTTTTGCAACACCTTCAACTTTTCCAGGGTTTGCAACATTCCCATATAATCGTTCACCACTTCCTTTTAATCCTTCTTTTATTTCTTCAACATACTTTCTTGTTCTATCATCAGAAACTATTGTAGGTGAATCTTTTTCATCCACATATAACATACAAAATTCAGCTCTTTCATGTAATGAATCAAATAATTCTCTTGGTAATGGGATTTGAACTTCTTCTGGCAATATAAAATATAATAATTCTTTTCTTACTCCAGTTCGTTTAGATGTTTCCTCTAGTAATAATTTGAAATAATGGTTAGTTATTAATGCGTATTTTTTCCTGTCTTCTCTCCATTCTGCCATTAATCTGAAAAATTCAATAATTCTTTTAATTTCTTCTGATAAGTTTGGATGTTTTTTTAGGATTTCTTTTTCCTGTTCTGATGTTTGCTTTTGGTATTCCTTAATTTTTTCTAATTCTAATTTAAAATTAATTTTTTCTTGTTCTAATCTGTTAATTTTAGCTAAGAAAAAACTTTTACTTAATCTTTTTGCATCTGACCATGTATTACTAATCCAATAGAAGTTATTGGCATGCTCGTCTAGTTTATCATAATTTTTTTTCAATGCAATATTATACAAGCTAATCATTTCTTTCTGAATATTAGTTGATTCTTTTGCACCACATAATATTTTAAATTCTTTAATGCTTAAATTAGAATTATCATACCTTGTTAAGAACTCTTCAATTAATTCTTCGCTTTTTGGGTCAAATATTTCAATACTAATACTAAGTTCCCATGTTTCATGTGCAATTTTAACTAATTTGTGTGTTAGATGTACAATTTCTTGGTTTGTTTTATTGTCAAGGTCTTTGATTTCAGCTTCAAACTTAATTTGTTTGTTTACAATTCCTTGCCATTTTTTAATCATGTTAATAATAACATCTTTATCGTGGGTTTGTTTAATTAACATTTCTCTAGCTAAGTCTGTAACAACATTTTCATCCCAATAACTATAATTTTTCCTTCCATAGAAAAATGCAATAGAACTTCTTCTTCCAAATGCTTTTAATGCATCTGTGTATGGGATAACAAAATAAGGTCTTGCATCTACACCTTGCCTATACAATTTTCTCCCTTTCAAATCAAGACCAAATACAGATGTTTCTTTCTGGATCAATCTATTAATAATTTCATCGTAGGTTTCTCCTTTATTACCTACTTTACCTAATAGTGCCTTTGTTTGCTGTTTTACCCATAATGTGGTTGATTTTTCACTTAATTCTACCATCTATTTCACCTTAAAATAACTTGATTTTTGTCCTTTGTACTATAGTGACTATAGTTTATATATAAATGTTTTGATAAAATTAACAGAATTGACTACTTTTAAGTGATTTGTACACTATTTGTTTTATTTAGTGTGGTTTATATTTAACCACAATCTATTTATACTTACATCTTCTTAATTGTTAAATAAATTAAAATGAGGTGTTTATTATGGGATGTGTTACTATACCTGCAATTGCAGCATGTGTTCATTATTTTATGAGAAAGAAAAAGCCAGAATGGAAAGCTAGTCAAAAACACAAATGGTTAAATTTATTATGGGCTGGTGGAGCTATTTTTGGAATAATTGATCATGCTTGGAATAAAGAATTATTCATGATTAGTCCTAATTTATTCTCAGATTTGATGTTAGGTGTTACAATTACAGTTGTAATTTATTTAGCATGGTTATATGTTGTGCATAGTTCTAAAACAGATGCAATAATGACAACAAAAACAGAAGAACCTATTCCAGTGAAAGCTGAGAAATAACTTTATTTTAATTCTTTTTTTTGTTTACAACAATGTCTAGGTCCGAAGGACATGTAGCTATTGGATTTTTATTTTTTCTTATAATGTAATTGAAAATCCATTCATTCATGGCAGCACATACGGACTTTTTTTCACTACGTTCAAAAAAATCCTATTCGTCTCCTTTCAGTCGACTCACATGTGCGCAATGAATGGATTTTTATTTAAGAAATATTAATAAAATGCACTTGCAGTTCTTTGAATAGCTGGCATGTATTCTGTTGTTTTATTCTTTGCAAATCCAATTGCTTTACTTCCTAAATCTTTAAGTCTGTCTGTTAATGAAGAATATTTAGCAGTTGTGTCATCTTTATCTAAATCTTTTTGTTCTTTATCTTTTATTTCTCTTCTTAATCCTTTTCCAGAATCAAATGTTTGATAAGCACCCCATATTGTTAAGGCAGTATCTGCAACTGCAACTCCTATATTTCTATATGATGGGTCTTGCATTGCTAAACCTATAGATGCTGAAGAAATAAAAGCACCCAAACTTGCACCACATGCATTTAATCCAACCTGGGGTAGATCATATCCTTCTTTAGGCAGAATAAGTCTCATTCCTGGTATAGCAATAAATGTCATTCCCCTAAAACATGCCATATATGTGTGATTTGCTGATAATACATCATCAACAAGTTCATTAACAACATTATGTCTGAATATATCATATACTAAATAAGAATTACCAACAACTGATATAAGATCTATTGTTTTAGAAACTGCATTTTTGATTTCCATATGACAAGGTAATATGGAAGTTTATTTAAATCTTCTGAAGCTAAATGTTAAAATAGAAGTTTTTTATTATCTAGTTGTGATAAAGAATAGCAATTAAAATAAATTTTATTTTTCTGATTCTTTCCAAAGGGCTTCGAAATATTGATTAAATCCTTCAGTAACTTGTTTGCTCCTTATTTTAAATATCATTGGTTCTGGTCCCCAAATAACAATATTAGAAACATCTTTATATAAATTAATTTGTAGAGGATTTTGAAAGCTCAAAGGCAAATATTTGATTTTGGCTGTTTTTGCAGTCATAGGAATGGGTTTAACAGATTGTTGAAAAAGCATTCTTGCTTTTACTCCTTTCTTAACTCTTTTTTTATGAAATTCTGTAAAGAAACTTGTCTCTTCTTCATTTCCACTTTCTCCATATGTCGCTCCAATTATTCTATATTCATCTCCTTTCTTTAATTCACTTAACATTGCTCTCCAGGCATTCCATAAACTTTGCCTTCCCCTCATAAGCTCTACTTGAGTCTCTTGAGCCTTATCATTATACAACTGTGTTAAATTTGGTAATAGATTATGAATTTCTGCTTGCAATTTATTTATTCTACTTTCTTTCTCATTTAGATAATCAAGAAGAGTGCTAGGATTCATGGGTGAGAAATGTTTTACCCCCCCTCTATCAAATTCACTAACTAAACCTTTCCCAATTAAACGATTTAGAACTTGATAAACTTTAGATGCAGAAATACCTGAATTTTGAGCAATTGGTCCGCTAGTGCTCTCTCCAAGTTTTAGCAATGACAAATAAACTTGCTGTTCTCCTTCTGACAAACCTATTTCTCTAAGTATAACTTGTATGTTTTTCATATAATGTAGAATAAACATAACCAATATATAAATTTTACCCCTTAAGGGGGCAAAAGGGTTTAAATATCATTAGGTGTAACAACTATTTTGGGGTGATGTTTCAAAGGTAATTAAAATGAAATTAATAATCCCAGATAATAATGATCCTAAATTATTAGATGCAGTAAAAAGATTAAAAGAAAAAGAATCACCTCATCAAATAGTAGAGGTATATGGAAAACTTACAAAGAATACTTATTTAGGTTCTGGAAGAACCAATCTATGGGATTATGTTAGACCAGAAGCTATGCAGAGAATATTTGGATTTAGAAAATTAGGAATTGAATATGAGTGGTCAATCAATGATATTATTCCAAGATTTGATTTTTTGAAAGACAGACCAAAGATAATAGAAGAACTTGAATGGATAGAAGAGTCTGGAATAAAAAAAATAACTGTTGCAACTTATGGACTTGCAAGATTAGCTGAAAGATATTGTCCAAGCACTGAGGTAGTGGCTTCTTTTTATACTAATGTTGATTCTTTGAAAAGATTAAAACAATGGATTAAACTTGAAAATGTTAAAACAATAGTTTCTGGAGGTTCAACTTATAGGAATATTCCATTACTTGAAAAAATGGTTGAAGAAGCAAAAAAAACAGATACTGAAATAAGAGTAATTGCAAATCTAGGATGCATGTCAAATTGCATACAAGCAAGAGGACATGCAATAATAAAATCATATGCTTCGATAGACGCACCATCATTACATTGTAGACCTTTTACATTTTATTGTATGAAACATCTTATGGAAAACCCAGAAGAATTTCTTCAACTTCCTATAATAAGACCTGAAGATCTTGATGCATATGAATCAATAGGAGTTGATTCTGTAAAATTAGTAGATAGATCTCATTCTACTCCATGGATTGAAAAAGTTATAGGTTCTTATTTGAGTGGTTCATATGATGGAAACATATTAGACTTAACATCTAACTTTTCAACTTTTTATATAGATTCAATGTCTAATGAAGAAGTATTTAATATAGATACAGATGAAGTAAGCAGTTCAAGAGCAGGTATTAGAGAATATAGAAGAATATTGCCTGAACTTATGGGAGTTAGCATTGCATCTGATTATAATTTTCTCTCATGCAACACTATTTGCGATTCTTGTGAAGGTTGTCAAGATACATCTGCAATAATATTTGATTCTGAAAGAAGAGAGGTTGTTTTAAAACAATTAGAAGAGTTAGAGCAGAAGTATTTATTTAAATAACTGGTTATTTTTCTGATTAAATTCTAAAGAAATAATAAAGAAGAATAGCCCCGCCCGGATTTGAACCGAGGTCCCAGGACATTCCCAGGGGAAACACAGAAAAATCCACTTTTCCGCCTTCCAAAATCCAGGATGATGGGCCACTACACTACGGGGCTGTCTAGCTCATTAAAAGTAGTGGTTTATTTAAATATCTTTCTGTTGTTTTGGTTAATTTTTTCTATTTTATCTTTATAAAACACCACCACTACTGACAGCAGACGGATTTTCTATGAAAATCCTACCGACCACTCCGAAGGAGCCAACCCTCGGTCGGTCTGCGTCAATGGTGGTGTTTTATAAAAATGCAACAACAAAGGCAGAGAGGGGGTGGGGGTTGCCCCATTCGGGGTGCCCCCTAGGACATTTTTTAAATGTCCGTCTCTTGCCTATGTTGTTGTTGTATTTTTCAAATAAAAAGTAGATTATAGTCTCTCATCAAATTACTAATAGAATAAATAATTAACACTTCTGTACTTCTTCCATATAACCTTCTTCTAGATAATATTTAACTTTCTTCTTACAATAATATACAGTTATTTTAGTTTTAACGTCTTGGTTACTCAACCCTAACATCTCTACTAACTTTTCAAGAATTCGTTCTTCATATACTTTATACATTTCACCTAAGATAACTTCTACCTCAATAAAGTCTGTTTCTCTGACTATAACTTTATTATCAGGACTTTCATCATTAATACCAAATATCCATGATTCACTATTATAATCACGATTTGTTCTCTTTAAATTGATTTTTACTTCTTTATTTTGTTGAAGTTTCAATTGTATAATCTCTTTTACAGACTTAAGTTCAGTATTTTTCAAACAAAAGATTAATTCTTTTGTCTTCTCTAGATTTTCACAATCATATTCATCTGTAAAGTTAATTTTAGAATTAAAATATTTCACATAAACTTTCCATTCATCATTTATTTGTCTAGCTTCTATTCTTACATCTAATTCATTTAGTTTTTTCTCATAAGCCATTATATCTTTAGTTTCTAAAACCTTTTTCCACATAAGTATACTAATAACTATACTGGTTTATATAATTTACTATTTGGAATATAAAAAAGAAAGAAAATTAACTATAATCACGCCAAACATGCTTACATTTTTCACATTTATAGAACTTAGTTTCTGGTTCGTCTCCAGCTCTAGTTTGTTGTGTCCAATATCTTGCTTTTTTATTGTGACATTTAGGACACTCTGCTTCTGTTAATGGATTAGTTTCTATTTCTTTATCCACTACTTCAATTTCTTTTTTTTTCTTAACTACTTCAGTAAATTTCATGTCTTTTATGTCTTCTGAATTAGTATAGCCGCATTTACAATGCAAAATCTTTTTATTTCCATCATTTTTTGGTATCAGTATTGATCCACATTTTGGGCAAAACATTCTTTATCACCTTTCATGAAGGTTTGAAAGGTTAGGAATGTTTAGAGGGTTAGGAAGGTAAAAAACCTTCCAGACCTTCCAAACTCCTAACCTTCCAGACCTTATTAACTTACATATATTCCAAAAAAGCCTAATAGTTCAACAAATCCAATCTTGATCCATCCAAGATACGGGATTTTAAACATAGACTTTCCTAAAACTTGTTTTTCTTGAATATCTTTATCATGCTTTCCAGCAGCGACGTTATGGTCACCTTTTGTTTGGTAAACCTTTCCATTGTCACTAGTTTCAATATCAACAATTCTATGAATTATTGGTTCTTTTTTATAAGGTGACATAAACACCAGCACATCTCCAACATCTGCTTTTTTTGCTCCTCTTAAAAATATAATATCACCTTTGTTAAATCCATTTTTTAATTTAAAATCTTTGAAATTCTCCTTATTAATTTCATATTGTGCATACCATTGTTCTTGTGTACATTCTTGTTCACATCTTGCTTCACTTTCCCACCAATTATCAAAGCTGCCATCATGTTCCATACTTCCTGAAACAACAGCTACAATTGGATAAGATGTACCAAATGCAAACCCTAACCCTGGATAAACAATGAATTTAATTAACACAAAAGCTAAGACAATATTAACAATCCAGCTCCATATACTATCTTCTTCCCATATAAAATGCCAAGTCTTTCTGAGAGCCCTTTTCACGTCTTCTTTTGTTAATTTCATCTAAGATTGTTGATTCTGAGGTATTAGTTATAAAGTTTTTGGATTTTTGAAGAAAATACAAAAGCTAGCTTAATCTTGGATTAAGGTATGTTTTTGGTTGTATACAGAGAACATTAAATACTAAAGCTTACTCTTAACTGCTTTCTCAGAAATAATTGCACTATTGCCAGACTTATCCTCAAGAATAATCTTGATTTCGCCTCTTCCCCATAATGCATCTTGTACTTTTTTTAACATGTTTTTTGCTTTCTTACGATCTGATTTATCATCAGCGTCATCTCTTGTTTTCTCAAGCATCATTTTAACTCTATTAAGAATACCTTCAACATTTGTTACATAACCATTAGATGCAGATCCTGGTTCAATTGACATAATTCTAGGAATTTTAACAAGAGCTTCTCCACTTTTTACAACTCTTACTTTAAGATCATCTTCAGTTTTAACATCAAATGTATATTTGCATGGCTCTTGTCTTTCAGCTGCTTCAAGGTCTGCTTTATGATAATTACATGCCTTATTTGAACAATCCATAGAAAACAAGAAAACTCTACCAAAATAAGGTATATCCTTCTCACTTTCTAATAAAGTTAGTGTATTTTTCATACACATAGGACATTTTTGATTTTCTAAAACATCTATTTGATCATTTCCAGATTTAATTGTTTTCTTTTCAGCCATAATCTAAGCAAACTATTAGGGGTTTAAATATTTTTTGATGTGTAACAACATAATAAATAAAAAAATTAGAAAGAAAAACTAAAATAAAAAACTTATTCTTCTCTTACAACATTCATATCTTTTGATCTATGAATAGAGGCAAAGCTTGGAGTTACAACAAGATAGTCATCACCAAAGCCAGCAATGTCACCTTCAATTGCATCACATGTCTTTTTCAGCTTGTTAATTGCTCTTTTTAGCTCAACTAAATCTTTATTTTTTAGTGGTTTGATATTAACTAAGCAAATTGTAGTTCCTATTCTTAAACAATCTAATACTGGTTTAATATCAGAAAAGTCATCAATTACGAAAGGTCTAACAATAACTTTATTTTTTTTCTCTTCTCCGCCACCTAAAACATCTAATTCTACATATTCATCTTCTACTTCATCGATATCTGGCTCATCTGTGCCAAAAGACCTTTTGAATTTTTCTAATATTCTCTTCACCATTTTTCATTCCTCCTGAAACTATAATTATTAAGTATTCTAATATATAATCTGCATATTAATTTCATATATAAATCTTTTGTTTAAGTTTTAGTAAATTAGTAAAAATCACTATACCTCAATAATAAAAATATGCCTGTTCCAAAAGTTATATAAATAGGTAAATAATTAAATAATCACATGGTTAAATCAAAGGTTAGGAAAAAACTATTAAAAAAAGAACAATCAGAAAAAAAAGTTTTACCAAATCTTAATCTAGATATTTCTAGTACTAAAGAGATAAAAGTTCCTAAAAAAATTCTTGATCAAGTTATTGGTCAAGATGATGCTGTAGAAGTAATGAGGAAGGCAGCTTCTCAAAGAAGACATGTTTTTCTAATAGGTGAACCTGGAACAGGTAAGTCTATGTTAGGTTTAGCATTAGCTGAGCTTCTTCCTAAAGAAAAATTAGTTGATATTATTTCTTATCCTAATCCAAATGATGAAAACAAGCCAATGATTAGAACAGTTCCTGCAGGAAGAGGAAGAGAAGAAGTGGTACGATCAAAAATGGAAGGCAGCAAGATGTTTAAGAATCAAAACTTCTTAATGTTTTTCTTAGCAATCTTGGCAATGTTAGCACCATGGTGGATATTAAAAGTTTATGAAGAAAAGTTAGGAGCAACAGCTGCTGCAATTATGTTTACTGCATTTTTTATTGGTGGTATGTTTTTCTTAGTTGCATTTGTAATGTTTCTTAATTTTGGAAAAAAGATGGGTGGATCTAGAAATGGAAACAAACCAAAATTAGTTGTTGACAATTTTAACAAAAGTAAAGTACCATTTTTTGATGCAACAGGTGCTCACGCAGGTGCATTATTAGGAGATGTACTTCACGATCCTTTCCAATCTGGTGGTTTAGGGACACCTTCAAATGAAAGAGTAGTTGCAGGAATGATTCATAAAGCTCATCTTGGTGTTTTGTTTGTAGATGAAATTGCAACATTACAACCACATACACAACAGGAATTATTAACTGCATTACAAGAAGGTAAATATTCTATTACTGGTCAGTCTGAAAGATCTGCAGGAGCAATGGTTAGAACAGAACCTGTTCCATGTAAATTTGTTTTAATTGCTGCAGGAAATTTAGAAACAGTTAAGAAAATGCATCCTGCATTACGTTCAAGAATTCGTGGATATGGTTATGAAGTTTATATGAAAGATACTATGGAAGATACAAAAGAAAATCGTTTTACAATAGCAAGATTCATAGCACAAGAAGTAATAAAAGATGGTAAAATACCTCATTTTAACAAAGAAGCAATTTTAGAGATTATTGAAGAAGCAAGAAAAAGAGCAAACAGAAAAGATCATTTAACTTTAAGATTAAGGGAACTTGGAGGTCTAGTAAGAGCATCTGGTGACCTTGCTTTAGAAAAAGGTGCAAAGCTTGTAACTAAACAACATATTAAAGATGCAAAAATGATTGCAAGAACTCTTGAACAACAATTAGCTGATAAATATATTGAGAGAAAAAAAGAATATGAAGTAATAAGAGTAACAGGGAAATATGTTGGAAGAGTTAATGGTTTAGCTGTAATTGGTGGTGAAGGTGCGTTTTCAGGAATTATTTTACCAATTGAATCAGAAGTAACTCCTGGTGGTAAAGAAAGAGAGATAGTTGCAACAGGTAAGCTAGGAGAAATAGCAAAAGAAGCTGTCAAGAATGTTACTGCAATTATTAAAAAATATTTTGGAGATGATATTAGAGAAAAATATGATCTTTATGTTCAGTTTTTACAAACTTATGAAGGTGTTGAAGGAGACTCTGCTAGTATAGCAGTTGCAACCTCTGTAATCTCAGCATTAAAAGGAATTCCAGTTAAACAAAACTATGCAATGACTGGTTCTTTGTCTGTTAGAGGAGATGTATTGCCTATTGGTGGGTTATCTGCAAAGGTAGAAGCAGCAGTTGATGCAGGTATTGAAAATGTAATTGTTCCAAAATCTAATTTACGAGACATTGTATTATCTTCAGATAAATTAAATAAAATAAGAATTATTCCAGTAACTAAATTATCAGAAGTTCTTAAGGAAGTATTAGACTGGAAAGGCAAAGAAAAAATATTGAAGAAGATTTTAAAGATGTAGCTTTTCTTTTTATTCTAATTTATATAATGTCTTTTTAAATCCAACAATTTGGCCAAGCGAATCTTTAAATCTCATAACATTACTGGATGAGAAAATAACAACTTGGCCAGGCGAGCCGTTAGGCGAGTAGGATTTTTCTGAAAGAAAAGTCCGTCTGTGCCATGGTTGTTGTTATTTTTTCTATTAACGTAATAAAACTAATGAAAAATTAAAATCACGGGAAACATGTCCTCAGGACCTAGTAAAAAACAAAGAATTAATCTTTTCGCCATTTAACTTCAATTTCATCTGTTCTTAGATAAGGTTTAATATCTGCTTTTTCTATCTTCAACTTATCACCAGCTTTAAACTGTAATAAACCAAGCCAAGCTATCATTGCTGCATTATCTACAAGGAATTCATTAGCTGGTACAAACATTTTTGCTCCTCGAGCTTTACACATCTTATTACACATCTCTTGTAATCGTTTATTACATGCGACTCCGCCACCTAATAATAATTCTTTTTTATCACAGTGTGCAAGAGCTCTTTCTGCAACTTCAACCATCATTGCAAAAGCAGTTTCTTGAATAGAATAACATAAATCTTCTTTCTTATACTTTCCAGATTTAATTTTTTGTTTAAGATTAGTAAGCATTCCACCAAAGTTCATATCCATACCTTTCACAGAATAAGGAAGTTCAACATATTTTCCTTTTTTAGCAAATATTTCAACAACAGGTCCACCTGGAAAACCTAAACCTAAATCTCTTGCAAAACTATCAAGGAAATTACCAATACCCATGTCTAAAGTTTCTCCAAATATTCTATATTTTTTTCCTTCATATGCAATTACTTGTGTGTTTGCTCCTGACAAATATAATAAAACAGGATCCTTAGCAGAAGTAACAAGTCTTCCTATTTCCAAATGAGCAATACAATGATTCACTCCAACTAAAGGTTTATTGTATTTAGCAGACAAACTTCTCGCAAACATTGCTCCTATTTTTAAACAATGTCCAATTCCTGGTGATTGAGAATATGCAATAACATTAACATCTTCTAATTTAAGTTTAGCAATAGCCAAAGCATCTTTTAATACAATATCACATACATCAACATGGTGGTCAGCTGCTTTTGCAGGGATTATACCACCTTTTTTAGTTGTGAAAGTATCTTTAACATTAGCTAATACTTTCTTTTCTCCTTTTCTAGAATCATTTACAATACCAATTCCAAATGTATGTGCAGTTGATTCAATCCCTAAGACTATCATAGATAGAGAAAAGTAGCTTAGTATTTATATATATTATCCCTACTTTCATAATAAATCTTAAAACAACAACATATATAAACAATAATCCTAATAATTCACATTATGTCATGGGACACTGTTATTTATTATTTAGCTTATCCTAGAGAAATTGCAGGTATTGATGTAATCTTACCTTTTTTCTTATTATTTGTAATCTTGTATGCAGCTTTAAATACAACACAGGTATTCAAAAAAAATCAAGCAATTGCAGTCTCTTTTATTTTATCTTTACTTGTTATTGTTCCTCATCTTACAGGAACATATCCTCCATGTTATGATCTTGTTATTATAATTAACAATGTAATGCCTCAGTTTGGATTAATGATCATGGCTGCATTTACTTTCATGATTATTCTTGTCTTTGTTGGGCTAAGATCACAATTATCAAAGTTATGGATGGGGATTGCAGCAGTATTCTCAATTGCATTTATTGCTTATAGTTTTGTTGCTGCAAAGTCTGGTTATTATATGCAAATGTGTCCTTCTCCACCACAATTCTTTGATGTTATAGGTGCATTAACAGAAGCAGGTTGGTTAGCAGCAGTAATAATTATAATTGTAGTATTCTTTTTAATAAGGGGGTTAAGAAATAGAGCCAATGTTTAATTTAATTAAATAATTCTAATATCAATACTACTTAATGTTGTCTATATTTTAATGAAGAAAAAATTATTTTTTATTTATTCCCACAACTTCATTGCATCTTCCTCTACAAAGTGTAGTTTTCCAGGAATAATTAAGCAATGTGGTGGTTTACCAAAATCAACATCTAATAAATCTTTAGCTTTTCCAGCTTTAATAAAATTATCACTACCAATTCTTGCACATCCAATGCAGAAAGTATCTTCTCGGAATAATGCTTTCTTTTCTATTTTGTCTTTGACTCTTTTCTTACCAATGTCTAATATTATTTTAATTCCATCATTCACTGTCATAAATCTTTCTTCACTTGGTCTTAAATCAAGAAGACATAATGTATGCATATCATTTCTTTTATTTAGTTTATAGACATCATAAGCTGTTTCTGGTTGGAAATTAGGTTCTGGAAATGGAATAGAAGTTGTTTTCCCATACTTATACAATTCTAACCCAACAATTCCAACTGCATTTAGTATAGAAACATTATGTATAACTTTAAATTCAATTTCTAATCTTTTACATCTCAACAACATGTCTGTGTGGGTTGTAGCTCCCATTGGATCACCAATAACTAATAAAGCAACTTTTTTTGTTCTTTCTTTTCCTGTTTTTTCATCTTTTATCTTTGCTTTTGCATTTTCTAGGATTGGATTTTTACCTTTGCTTTCTTCTCCCTCAATATCACATCTTTCTGCAAGAATAATCTTTTTCCCATACAACTTCTCTAATTTACTAACATCACATTGCAATCTAGAAGTATAGTTTTCTAAATACACAACATCACATTCTTTAACAGCTTCTAGACCATTAATTGTAATATCTTTTTCATTTCCTAATCCTAATCCAATTAAGTATAGCATATATAGAAATAATGATGTTTTATTTATAAAGTTTAACTTAATTTAGAGTTATATTGACTATTTCATACCTTTTAGAAAGTTCAGCAATGATACATTTTTCTTCATTTGTAACGTGTGTTTCTAACAATGGTTTATCAGAATATTCAACAATTGCCCCTATTTTTCTGCACCAAATGGGTGCATCAGGAATTATTCCTTGGACAAGCCCATCAATAAACTCAACAAGTTGTCTTTCATGGCCACTAAAATGATTTTTAGAAACACCATCTTTAATAACACCATAAGCACATAGTTGAAAATTAACAGGGATTACATATCTTCCATCTTCTAATAATCCTAAGAAAGGGGGTGCAAAGCTCTCATATCCTTCTTCATTTAATCTTCTACTAATTTTCCTAACTAAATCTACTTGTTGTTCTCTTGTCTCAGAAGGATGTTTTATTCTATACTCTCTATCAAGAAAAGTAGCATCTACTTGTGTTCTTACTAAATATAGTTGTGTTTTTGTAGTTTCTACATTCATAAAGAAAGGAAATAATATGATGTATATAAATATTTATACTCTAAAATCTACAGAATAAAAGTGCCTTCAGGCGTTGGAGTGTCGGGGGTGACAAAAACCTGAAGGCAAGAACTTCTTACACCACACAAAGACCCTAAAAAGGGTATGAGCATGAATTGTTTTTACCTAATGATTATGAGTAATTATGATAAAATATTTAATAAAAAAATAAAATAAAAAAATCAGGTAATCTACCTGATAACTTCGATGCCTAGCTCATCATTTAACTCTTGCATTTCACTTTCATACTCTTTGTTATTTCTATGAGCTTCTTTTCCTAAAATCCAGGGAGATTTAACACCTGTGATGATTGTCATAACAGTTAATCTGCCTTTCATTTCATCACTAACTCTTGCACCCCAGATGCAGTTTGCGTCGTCATCCATACTATCTGTAACTAGCTCTCCAACCTTATTGATTTCTTCTAATGTTAGGTCTGGTCCACCATGTACATGGATTAATGCTCCTGTTGCACCTTCATAATTGATGTCTAATAATGGATTACTTAAAGCACCATTAACTGCTTCATCAACTCTGTTGTTTGTATCAGATGCACCGACACCAATTGCTGCTACACCGCCGTTTGTCATGATTGTTTTAACGTCTGCAAAGTCTAAGTTAACTAAACTTGGAACTGCAATTGTTTCAACAATACCTTTGATCATTGTTGCGATTAATTCATTAGCAACTGCAAAAGCTTGTTGAATAGGTAAGTTTCCTGCGATTTGTACTAATCTATTATTGTCAATTACAATAACTGTGTCAGAAACTTCTCTTAATTTTGCTAATCCAAATTCTGCTTTGTCTACTCTAGCTCTTTCAATTTTAAATGGCATTGTTACTGTACCAATAACAATTGATCCTGTATCTCTTGCTGCAGCAGCTACTATTGGTGCAGAGCCTGTTCCAGTTCCACCACCCATTCCTGCGCAAACAAAGATCATATCTGAACCTTTGATAGTTTCTTTAATCTCGTTTATGGATTCTTGAGCTGATTCAGCTCCTTTTTGTGGAAATCCTCCACATCCTAAACCTTTAGTAACTTCTTTACCAATTAAGAATTTTTTATCAGCTTCAGTAACATCTAGATGTTGTTTGTCTGTATTACATGCAATAATTTCTGCACCCTTAATTCCTTTTTTGTACAGCCAATTTACCATATTATTTCCTGCGCCTCCGCAGCCAATAACTTTGATGTTAGCTTGTCCTACTTCAAATTGTCCAGTATAGGCACTCTGGTTTTCCATTGCGTTTTTTACGATAAAGTCCATTTTTGAACCCCTCCCCTTTTTTATTTTTAATTTAGCAATGCACTCTTAGTGTCGTGGTGTGTGGTGTATCTATATTCTTTGGTATATAGTTTGCACTACCATTAACTTTAAATACGAGTGTATACATTACTCTCTTTAGAATAAGTTGCTTGCGCCAACAAGTAAATTCGCCAAAATTTAGTACGCCAAAATTTGATGTGAGTTTTCGCCAAAAAACTCAATTATATTTCTTTTTATGCTTTGAACTAATATATAAAGACTTCTAGACTGGGATATATATGTTGTAGTATATAGATTACTATACTTGGATAAAAATAAGGAGTTTTGTTTAATGAATTCATATTTTAGGATAATAGTTTTGTATACGAGAAATAATTAATAATTTAATTTTTACTTCTTCTTTTTTCCAGTTAATTTACTAATTGCTTTTCCAACATGACCTAATAATTTCCCTGTTGATTTATCTAAACTTTCTTTTGTTTCTTTTACATGTCTTGCAATTGTTGGACTATATTCTCCTAAAACAACATGGATATCTTTAATTCTATTATTATATTTTTCAAAGTAGAATAAATTTTCTAATTTATATTGTTGTGGTTTTGGAGGTTGTTCATCTGGATGTCCTAAGGTCATGATTGCATGTGCTCTAGCATAATCAGGAATACCACATATTCTTTTTACCATGTTTTCATCAAATGCTCCAACCCAACATGCACCTAATCCAAAATTATGTGCAGCTAATAACATATTTTCCATTGCAGTAGCTACATTTTGTATAGTATATAATCTTTCTCCTCTTACTCCATAGAATAATTTTGCTCTTTTTATCTCAGCACATGCAACAATAATTGTTGGAGCAGATTCCATCCAATATTGTTGTAAACATGCTTCTGCTAATTGTTTTCTTTTTGTTTCATCTTGCACAACAATAAATCTAAAATCTTGTATGTTTCCTGCTGTAGGTGCAAGACTACCAGCTTCTACAACTCTACCAACTAATTCCCATTCTATAGGGATATCTTTATACTTACGAATAGATCTTCTCGTATAAATACAATCCATAGTGTCCATTGCAATATTATTCCTGTGAGAAGTTGTATAAATAGTTTTTGGTGGAAAAAGAAAGGCTTGTAAGGTTAGTAAGGCTTGTAGGGTTAGTAAGGTTTGTAGGGCAAATTGTTTATTTGCTAGTGGGCCCACTAGTAAAAAACTCAAAATGCCTTACAAGCCTTACAAGCTTTCCAAGCCTTACAAGCTTCAAACCATCCAAGCCTTCAAAACACAACCTTTTAATACCACCACTCAAACTATTAACATTAGATATATATCTATAAGTTATATGAAGAAGATATAAATAAAATATAAATAAAATATAAAGAAGATATGAAGAAAGTGGGGTTTAAAGTATGAAACATAAAGAACAAAGAATATTAGTACTATTTGATGTACAAAACATGTATTATAGTGCGAAACAGCTATATCATAAGAAAGTTAATTTTTCTAATATATTAAGTCAAGCTGTTTCAAATAGGAAGTTGACTAGAGCAATCGCATATGTTATTAAGACTGATATAAAGGAAGAAGTTAATTTTCATGATGCTCTGAACAAAATAGGTATTGAAGTTAAAGCAAAAGATATACAAATCTTTCTTGGTGGAGCTAAAAAGGGAGACTGGGATATTGGGATAGCAATGGATGCTGTTAGATTAAGTCCAAAAGTTGACGTAGTTGTATTAGTTTCTGGAGATGGAGACTTTAAAGATTTATTACAATACCTACAAAGCCATGGATGCAGAGGGGAAGTTATTGCATTTGGAAAAACTGCTTCAAAACATCTTAAAGAAACAGCAGATGATTTCCATGATCTTGAAAAAAATCCAGCAAAATATTTAATTGGTTATAAAGGTGGTTATAATCAAAATAATAACCATAACAATAATAAAAAAGGTAATTTTCAGAAAAAAGATTTTAAACATCAAAAACAAAATTACAAACCTACAACACCTGGTATGTTAAGAGCAACAAGTAATGTACAACAAACAGGTCCTTCTGCTCAAGTATTACCTAAGATAAATTTATCAGATGGGAAAAAAGCAGTACCTAATGTAAATGCAAAGCCAGAAGTTAAGGTTATACCAAAACAAGAAGCAAGACCAATAACAAAGCCAGTAGTTAAAGTTATATCAAAGCCAGCAGTTAAAACAGAAACAACTAAAACTAAACCTGCAAAAACAAAAAAGAAAACAACAACAAAAGCAGTAAAGCCAGCAGAGAAACCAAAGCCAGCAAAAAAACAAGGTCTTGTTAAGAAATTTGCTTCAAAGTTTAAGAAAAAGTAATTTTTTCTTTTCTTTTAATTATTTTTTTATTGTTTTATTCTTATATTTACAATATTTCTTTAATTTACATATATAACATCTTGGAGAAACAGGTCTGCATATGTTTTGTCCATATGCTACTAAATAATCATTGAACTCTTTCCAATGTTTCACTGGCAAAATCTCCCTTAGCTCCATTTCTGTTTCTAGTGGTGTCTTTGTTTTTATCCAGCCCCATCTATTTGGGATTCTATGGCAATGCGTATCAATGCATAAGCCTGGCTTTCCATACCCTAATGAAACAACTAAATTAGCTGTTTTTCTACCAACACCTTTTAATTTTAATAATTCATTTATTTCATCAGGTACTATATTATTATATTTATCAATAAGTACTTTACAAATCTCTTTAATTCTTATAGCTTTTGTCTTATAAAACCCAACTGGGTATATTAACTTCTCAATCTTAGAAACACTTAATTTAAGAATCTTTTTAGGGGTATCTGCAATTTTAAATAATCTATAGCTCGCTTTTGCAGTTGTTTCATCTTTAGTTCTTAGACTTAACACAGTGCTTATCAGAACTTTAAAAGGGTCATGACCTTTTTCACTCATCTCAGTTACTATTGGTTTTGTAAATGTTTTATACTCTTTTCCAAGAATTTTCATAAATTGGGTTATTTTTTGTTTTGTTGGCATATTAATATGTTAATCTTTAGTTATTATTAAGTTTATGTTTTAAATTAAATCCAATTACAAGGCAAATGAAAAAATAACAACAATGGCCGGATGGGGCGAAGCCGAATAGGATATTTTTCGTAGAAAAATGTCCGTCCATGCCTTTGTTGTTGTTATTTTTTCTATTAACGTAATAAAACTAATGAAAAATTAAAGTCACGGGAAATACGCAAAAATAATCCCTACTTCATCGAGATTATTGAGCTTCCAAACAAGTTTGAAAGTACTCCGAACCTAGTAAAAAAAGAAAGTAAAATAATAAAAAGAAATTATAATCCATTACCACATGTGTTACAACTTAATGTACTATTTAGAAATTCTTCTTCTTCTTCAATACCATCAAATTTAACACCACATGCATGACAGAAACCATCTGTTTCAAAAACATCTGCTCCGCATTCACATAAAAATGAATCTAGTAGTTGTTCTTGTTTTTGCCCACAATTTCTACAGTAATGGTCACCTTTTTTTGGGACATCACCACATAAGCATTTGTTCAATGTACCACCTCAAGTTTTTTTTCAAACACTCTTTTTGAACAAATTTAGGAATTCAAACTTCTTTATATACTTTTCTAATTATAAAAATAAAAAAATAAAATCTCTATTCGAGAGTAATGATATATTTTGTATTTTTCAATTCTTTTTTTAATTTAGTTTTAACTAAATTTTAACTATATTTATATAATCCTTATACTTTTCAATGTTAAGATGTCATTTATACCTAGAACTATGTCAACACAACATCCTGATAATGTGCATTCTCCTATTTTCTCAGATAATTCAGTTTTAAATGGAGAAGATGAAATTGATGAAGCTTATTATGTTTTTTCAACTTTAAATTGTCAGGAACAATTATTTGATTATGAAGGTAAGGAAGCAGATAACTTTATAATAAAAAAACTTTTTACCAAGTATCCTGATTATTTTATGGGAAATATTTTAGGAAAGGACAAGATATTATCTTTTAGAATTCCAAATCCCAATATTGAGAAAATAGAAGCAAAGATTGTAATTGAGGTTTTGAATACAATCCCAAGATATTGTGATACAGCGTTTAAATTTTACAAAGCTAGTTCTAAAACTAGTAAAATTAATATCCCTCCTATAAGTGAAGTATATGTTCCAATGACTAGTTCTGCTTTAGATATTGCTAGGGTTGCAAAATATTATGAAAAACATGTAGCAGGTGTTCAAGATATAAGTTTGTTAAACAATGATATAAATATTGGGAAATGGCTTGGCAACTTTAATCCAAAATCAATAAGAGTAACACCATTAGTTGAGGATTTAAACAGCATGCTAAAAGTAGATCAAATTGCTGAAGAGTATATAAAAATACAAAAAATTAAAGATCATCAAAGAGTTTGGTTGGCAAGAAGTGATCCAGCTCTTAATTATAGTTCATTATCTGCAATCTTATTAAACAAATTAGCATTAGTAAAACTTCATAAATTACAAGAAAAAACATCTGTTGATATTTTTCCTATCTTTGGTTGCGGCAGTTCTCCATTTCGAGGTAATTTTAAACCAGATACTGCTGAACAAATTATGAGGGGTTATCCTTCAGTTCAAACTTATACTTTACAATCTTCTTTTAAGTATGATCAACCACTAGAAAAAACAAAAAAAGCAATTGAAATAATCAATAATACTAAACAAAAAAAGCCACATTTTTTAGAGGAAGAAAAAATTCTAAAGATTATAGAAAAAGTTTCAATGGAATATAAGAAACAAATTAGATTATTGGCAGAAATGATTAATAATATTTCTAATTTTGTTCCTCTAAGAAGAAAAAGAAAATTACATATTGGTTTATTTGGTTATAGTAGAGCAAATGATAACATTCAATTGCCAAGAGCAATCAAATTTTGTTGCGCCCTCTACTCCATAGGTCTGCCTCCTGAGATTTTAGGATTAAATGCTTTAGATTCAAAAGATATTGACTATTTAAAATCAACATGTTATGCTAATCTTGATTATGACTTAGAAAATGCAATGAGGTATTTTAATAAAGATAATTTAGAATTTTTGCCATTAAAGATTAAAGAAGGTGTTAATTCAGCACTTGAAAAAATTGGAATAATGGATTTATCAGGATCATCAAAATTAGAAATAAATGAAGAACATAAACAACTAACCACTGCTATAATGAAGGAACTAAAGAAATCAAGTATACAAGACACAGAATCATTTACTGAATTAATAACAAGGGCAGCTTCTATTAGGGGATTTATTGGATAAATCTATTTTTTTCTTTTTTCTATTAGTTTTTCTACACTAGGTCCGAAGGACATATAGCTCATGAATTTTTTATTTTATTTTAAACTAATTTTGTTTTAATGTAATTTAATTTTATAAATATTAGTGAGAAAAGATTAACCATCCCCCTAGGAGCCCCCACCCACCACCCTATAAAATTAACAAACTTTTAATATTATCTCATCTTCTCAACTTAAATGCAATTAATATCAGACTTACACTTACATTCTAGATACAGCAGAGCTTGTTCTAAAGATTTGTCTATAAAAACATTAGAGAAATATGCTGGAATTAAAGGTGTTAATCTTTTGGGAACATCTGACTTTGCACATCCAGAATGGATTAAAGAATTAAAGAGTGAATTAACAGAAGATGGAACAGGAATATTAAAAACAAAACCAAAAATAGATTCAACAATTGATCAGTCAAAAGCACACAATCCTTTTCCTTTCATCCTTTCAAATGAATTATCATTAATGTACACTGACTTAGGCAAAGGAAGAAAAGTTCATAATGTTCTTCTTGCTCCAAACTTTGAAGTTGTTGATCAAATTACAGATGAACTCAAAAAAAGAGGACGAATTGATTATGATGGACGTCCTATTTTTAAAATTCCATGTCCTGAATTTGTTGAAATGTTACATTCTATTAGCAAAGATATTGAGATAATTCCAGCTCACATTTGGACACCACATTTTGGTATGTTTGGTTCTAGTTCAGGTTTTGATTCATTAAAAGATGCATTTCAAGAAAAAACAAAATCAATTCATGCAATTGAAACTGGTTTGTCTTCTGATCCACAAATGAATTGGCGAATTAAAGAGCTAGACAAAATCTCTCTTTTATCCTTTTCTGATTCACATAGTTATTGGCCTTGGCGTTTGGGTAGAGAAGCAACTTTATTTGATTTTAAACATATGAAAAATATAGATATTAATTCAAATGATAAAAACGCAATTTCAGATTATAACGAAGCAATTGCAAAATTAACATATAAAGACATTCTTAAAGCTATCAGAACAAGAGAAGGATTACATGGAACTGTTGAAGTTGATCCTGGTTATGGTAAATATCATGTTGATGGACATAGAAATTGTAATATTTCAATGGAACCAAATGAAACATTAAAACATAAAGGTATCTGTCCTAAATGTGGGAAGCCTTTAACAATTGGTGTTTTGTATAGGGTAGAACAATTAGCAGACAAAGAAAGACCTGAAAATTACAAACCAAATCCAAATAAGCAAGATAATGTCAAAGATTTTAAAACATTAATACCATTATCAGAAATCCTTTCAGCAGTTTTAGGTAGAGCAGTTGCAACAAAAACAGTAAATGAAGAATATTATAGAATCATCAAAGATACAAATGAATACAATGTGTTGTTGAATCTTTCCAAAAAAGAATTATTGAAGAGAACAAATGATAAAATTACAGACGCTATTCTCAAGAACAGAGAAGGTAAACTAAAAGTAATACCTGGATATGATGGTGTTTATGGTCAATTAGTTCTAAGATAGTTCTAACATTTAATTAATTTAATCAACGTACATTGTTCCAAATTTAGGTTTATCTATGAATACAAGTCTTGGTTTGCAATTATGTAATTTTTTTTTATCTTTAGGTTTTTCAATAATTTTACATGCTACACCACATTTTAAACAAAGGTAATCATTACCACCAATTGAATCATCAGATCCTTCTTTTGCCATAGCTCCATCTATAACAAATAAGTTTGTACGTAAAAGAATATTACCACATTTTGGACAGATACTCTTTGTATTATTTAGAAAATTAGAGTTTGTATCAGATCTTAAATAAGATAAACACATTCCAAAATCTTTTTTATTTTTAAAATACTTAAAGAATATTTTCTTATCTATTGTAACACCAAACTTTTCCTTACAATAGTTAGATAGTTCTTTGAATTCTTTATCAGGCATGGTTTTTGTATCTGTCATTTTATTAAGTATTCATTTTAAGTTTATAAATATTATTGATTAAAATCAAAATTTGCCGAAAACTTTATATATCTACTTTAGAATTATAATATAAAGTTAAATAATCAAGGTGATATAATGAAAAACAAAAAAGCATTTGAACTTTCTATAAATATGATTATTATTGTAATTTTAGCGTTTGCAATGTTAGGTGTTGGTATGTATATTATTAATCAACTAAGATTTGATATACCTGAATTGCCACAAGCTTGTGATATTAATCCACCAAAATCTGATGCACCAATTTGTATTGAGAGTGAAATTGAAATTGGTCGTGGAAAACAAGTTAAATTACCAATTGCATTTTATAATGATGAAAATGAAGATCTTACAGGAGAGATACTTCCAGAAATAACATGTTCACCTAATATTGATGGTGGAGAATTAGAATTAAAAACTACTGCAGCTGGAACAAGTATTCCTATCACTGAAGTAGGTCAATATATGATTGTTGTTAAAGTACCAAAAACTAGTGATAGAGGAACATATCCATGTATATTGAAGATTAGTGAAACAGAACAAACATTTACTTTCACAGTAACTTAATTTTTTCTTATTTTTTTCTTATATATTTTAAAAACAATATTAAATTCTAGACTAAGTAAGGATTGTATTTTTTAACTAAAATCCAAAACAATGCTAAATCAAAGATTTAGCAAGCTTTGTATTTACTTTGTAAATCCAAAACATATATAAACATAAATACACCAGAACAATAAAATGCAAGAAGAATATCTAATTAAGCACTTAACAAGTTATGTTAAGTTTGAGGTTGAACAGGGTTATGATCTTGAAGATATTAAAACTGCTCTTTTTAAATATGGTTATAAAAAACAATTAGTTGATCATGTTGTTAGTAATCTAGGTAATCTAAAACCAGAACACAAACAAATTTCAACAAAGAAAGATATGACTGAGGAAATGTATTTCTATATTCAAAACATGTTAGTGGATTACATGCAAAAGCAGTTAAAAAATGGATATTCTACAAGTGCAATTAAAAGTGCTTTACTTAGATCAGGTCATCACAAAGACATGATAGATAAAGCAATAAAATTAATCAAAGAAGGAAAAGTAGTAGATTATGATCATCCAATTACCACTGTATTCCCTTCTGGCCTAGTATTATTATTTTCAATATTTGTATTATCAGTATTTGTTCTTTTCATGGGTATGAGTACTGATCATAGTTTAGTTAAGATAATAATGACTATGATGCCTGCTTATTTTAGTTTGGTTGTTACTTTTTTCGTAATTTCATCAAAACCAATATCATTATTATTAAGAATGATGCCTTTCTTATCAGTGGCTATTACTGTTGTGGCGTATGTATTAATGCTAAATTACACATTAATTTTTGTAGGTACAGACATGACTATTTTGTTAGGTTTAAATGTTGTTTCTAGCTTTTTGTTAAATGGTTTAATGTGTGTATTAGCCCAAAAACCAAAGGCATAATTTCTTTTTTGTTTTACTAGGTCCGGAGGACGTGTTTCCCGTGATTTTCTTTTTTTTCTTAGTATATTAACACTTAGTATATTAACAATAAATCCAACAACAACCACGGCACGGACGGACTAAAGTCCTACTCGGCTTCGCCTCGCCCGGCCATGTTGTTGGATTTAAATGTTCGCCTGACCATTGTTATTATTTTTTCATCCAGGTATATTATCAGATTTTAAATAAATATAACCTCCCAAAATCAAAACAATCCTAAATCATGGCCTTAGCAAGCTTTGTTTTTACTTCGCAAAACCAAAACCTTTATATTTACCCTAGTATCTAAAATGCTATACTAAACTACTTATATACTATGGTATATAAGAAAAAAGAGGAAAAGAGATGATATCATTATTAGGTTTAAAGACAACGATTTATAGTTATATTGATAATCCACTTGGTCTATATGCATTAATAGGATTATTAATCTTAATATTAATCTATCTAATAAGACCTAAACCAATACAAAAAACAATTCCTTCTCTAATTTTTCTAACAAAAGACAAAGGCAAGTCAAAGAAAGAATCATTTTTCCAAAAATTATTAAGAGATTTCCTACTTATTTTCCATTTTTTACTTATTGCTACTTTAGCAGTATCTGCAACTCAGCCATTCTTTTTCACAGATAAAGATATTAGTAAAGAGCATACTGTTATTGTTTTAGATACAAGTGCAAGTATGGGTACAGCAGAAACTTCTCTTGCAGGTTCAACAATGTTTGATAAAGCATTAAGTAAAGCAAGAGGTTATATCAGCGATAGAACAAGTATTGTAATTGTTGATAATGAGCCGTTGATATTACTTCAGTCGGGAAAAGAAGAAGAAGCAACAAATCTTTTAGATTCAGTCAAGCCAACCAATAGTTTATCTAGTATTGGCAACTCAATATTAGCTGCAGGTGATTTATTATCAGGAGAAAAAGGGAGAGTTGTAGTAATTAGTGATATGGTTAATACAGATAGTATTGAACCAATAATAGCTAAGAAAACTTTAGAAGCAAAAGGAGTTCATGTTGAATTTGTTATTTTAGCAGAAGCTAAAAAAAATAATATTGGTATTGTGGATGCTGACATATCAGAAAAAGAAACAAAAATAACTATTCATAATTATAATGATGTTGGTCAACAATTTGATGTTGAAATAAATGGTGTTAAAAAAAATATTGCAATTTTACCAAATATGGATGAAAAAATTGTATTTGAAAATAAGGAAGGGGATAATAAAGTTAAATTATTAATTAAAGATGATTTAAGTATAGATAATGAAGCACATATATATACTCCAATTAAGAAGAAAATTAAAGCATTATTAATAACAAATGAAAAACAAAGTTATATTTTACCAGCATTAAGTGCATATGGATTAACATGGGATGTAGATATGGATATTGAAACTGCTGAGCCACCTAAAATGCCACGAATTGATCATGATTTAATTATTTTAGGTAGTGTTGATGCAGATAAATTACCTAGTGGAGCAATTGATAAAATCGGAAAATTAGTTAAAGATAAGGGTGCAAGTTTTATAATTGCTGGTTCACCTACATTAAACAAAGTAAAGCTAAAAAAACTAATTCCTGTTAATCTTGGTAGTTTAGCAAATAATCCAACAGATGTATTTAATTTACAAACAATTAATGAAATAACTAATGATTTGAGTTTTTCTAAAACTAATAATTACTATAAAGCATCCCCTAAAAAAGGAACAACTGTATTGGCAAATGCACAAGATAATTCAACTGTTATTGCTATTTCAGATTATGGTAATGGAAAAATCACTTATTATGGTATCTTTGATACACAAAGTAAATTTAAGTTTGATATCTCTTATCCTTTATTTTGGCAGCAACTAATTGATTATATGATGGGGGCAGAGAATGTTAATAATATAAATTACAGAGTAGGTGATAAATTAGTTTTTGATAATGATGTTCAAATTATTACACCTAATAATAAAAAATTAAAAGAATCTTCTATTCAATTTCAACAAGTAGGAAAATATTCAGTTAGAGGTAGAAACGTTTTTGTTAACTTATTTGATAAAAAAGAGTCTAATATTAATTATGTGACAAATGAAGAAAAAGTAAATGGTTATGAAGAGGAATTAGGCGTTGCAAATATAAAAAAATCAATTATCACTTATCTTATTTATTTATCCTTAATTATTTTGTTCATTGAATTATTATACATAAAAGTAAGAGGTGATTTATAATTATCCCTCTTCTAAGCTCATTCAGATCTTTTGGAATAATTAAATTAGATACACCTGAAATGTTATTATTGTATATTCCTATGGTAATACTTTTATTCACTCTATTAATTATTAATTTTGTAAAATATGAAAAAGAAGAAAAAAGAGGAGTATGGAAATATAGGGTATGGTTATTTTTATCTAGATTATTAATTCTTGGATTGTTAGTATTTGCTTTAGCTTCTCCTTATGTAATCAAAAAAGAAACAACAGATGGAAATCCTGAAATTAATTTATTATATGATAATTCATCTTCTATGGCCCTATATGAGTTAGATCATGAGGGACTTAGAGATAAACTGCAAGCAAAAGTACCTACAAACATGAGGATGATGGCAGCAGGAACAACTTCGATGTTAGGTGACGAAATATTTAGAGAATTACATAAAAAAAATATATTAATAATCACCGATGGTAATAATGATCCTAAAAGTATGGACTTTAGAGATGTTGTTACATTTGCGAAAAAATTCAATACAACAATTAACGCTGTTAAACTTGAAGAAAATTTCCAAGATGCAAGTATTTCAATAAATGGCCCATATACATCAATTATCAATACTGAATTTGTCTTTAATGTAAATATTATAAATGCAAAAGTTCCTGTTAATGTAAAAATAGTTGTAGCTGGAAAAGTAGTTTTTGATAAAGAGACAGACGAAGAACAAATTGAAATTAAGCATAGATTTGATCAGCTAGGTCAATTTAGAATAATTGCTGAAATTACTTCCACTGATCAATATGCAATTAATAATAAATATTATCATGTTGTTGAAATTGTTAAAAAACCAAAAGTATTGTATGTTTCTGACAGTACTTCATATATTGACAATATACTAAATGCAAGGTATGAAGTTTCAAAAACCTCTGCTGTTCCTAATGATTTATCTAATTTTTATTCTGTTGTAATTAATGATAAGATGGATTCAATCACAGATCAACAAAGCCAGGTTTTAGAAACATTTACAGATGAAGGTAATGGTATGATTGTTGTTGGTGGAGAAAAATCTTTTTTAACAAGTTCAAATATTGATTTATTATTGCCTGTTAAACGTGGCCATATGGAAGCAGTAGGTGTTGATTTTAACTTTGTTATATTAGTTGATGGCTCAGGATATATAAGTGAAAAAATGACTAGGGAAGAGCTTATAGCTAATGATATTTTAAATAGTCTTTTGTATAGAAAAGAAAAAATTAATGTTGCAATTGTAAGTTTTGCACATGTTGGTGAAGTTGTTTCAGATTGGAAATTAATTAAAGATAAAGATGAGTTAGCAAAAGATATGTTGAATCACGATGATGTTAGTGAAATAGATGGTGTTAAATGGTATCGTCCAGCATCACTACACTTAGGTTTAAGAAAAGCAGATGAAATATTAAAAGGAAAGCAAGGAAATAATAATGTTATTGTAATTACTGATGGTGCAATTTTTGATGCAACTTTTAAAAAATCAATTGAGTCAATGAAGTCAATGAGAAATAAAGGAACTAGGATTCATAGTTATAACTTAGTTAATAAACAATTTGACGACACAGCATTGAAAAAATCAAGACAATCAATTAGTTCTTATGGTAGAGGTATGTTTGTAAAAAATCCACAAGATGTTGAAAATTTATTTGAGAAAAATTTAATTATTTCAAATGCAAATCATTGGATAACACAGGGATTAAGTTTATCTGGTGGTTTATTTAGATATAATTCAGTTGTACCAACTGCAGCAGCTGATGTTTTAGTTACAACAGGGACAGGTACACCAATAGTTTCAGTTAATAATTATAATAAAGTTGGAGTTATCTCTACAGATGATGGTACAGAGTGGTCTCAAGAAATGTACACTCCTCAAAACATTTTCTTAGTTTATCGTTTAATGGATTGGGGTGTTGGTGATCCTAATAGGAAGCGTGAGTCATATGTAAGAGTAACAAATGCAATTGTTAATCATGAAACAAAAGTTGAATATAAAGGTAGTACAGCTCCAGGAAACTCAGAATGTAATTTTTATAGTGTCGAAGACCATTATGAATGTATGGTCATTCCTAAAGAAATTGGTTTTGGTAAAATTAAAGGTAAAGAATTTGGTGTTAATTATGATCCCGAATACAAATATATTGGTTATAATAATAATGCCGTTGAATTACTTGTATTAGAAACAGGAGGAAATATCTTTTCAATTAAAGATATAGATGGTATGGTTGAAAAAGCAAAAGACAAAGCAAAAGTTGAGTTATTAAACAAAAAGTATGTTGATTGGTATCTTACTATTGCTGCCATGGTACTATTTTTAATTGAAATACTAATTAGAAGAATTAAGGAAAAAATAAAAAGTAGAGGATAGATTATAATAATAATTTAAAATTATAATAAAAGGTGAAAAAATGTCATTCATGAAACAAGATATAAACTTTAATTTGTTGTTTTTAATAGGTGTAATTATTGCTGCAACTGTTTTATTAACATTGTATTTTACATATGCAATGGGTGATGTTAATGTAGATTATAATCAATTAGATGGTGTTTATAAAGATACATTTCATAATTTAACACAAACAGCCTTTAATTTAAAAGTATGTGAAAATGATAAAGTTAATATTAGTGAAAATCTTAATGAAACATTGAGTATTGAAAAAAAAGCAAGAGAAGAGTATAATCAGATTTATGAACAAACAGAAGGTGAGCTTACAGAAACTCAAAAAGTATTAAAGGAAACAAAAGATGATTTAACTGCAACATTAACAGAGCTTAAAGATACAACAAATGACTTAAATCAAAAATTAGCTGCTTTAAGTGCTGCTGAAAATAATATTGAAAAACTAAATAAGAAAGTTCAAAATATTGAAGATGATTTAGATGATATTCAAAACTGTGCAGATAATGATGATATTGAATGTGTAAAAAATATTGTGGATTAATCTTTTGTAGATTAGTAAGTAAGTAAGTAAGTAAGTAAGTAAGTAAGTAAGTAAGTAAGTAAGTAAGTAAGTTTGTTGTATTACAAGAAGAAAGTGATATTAAAAAGTAAAAAACAAAGAAAAATATGTTTAAGAATAAAATATGTTTAAAGGTAAAGAAGGTAAAAAAAAATGCATGAATTCAAATCAGCAATAAAAGAAGTAAGGGAAACACAGAATAAGGTAGTTTTATTCATGAATTTTCTAATGGCATTACTCGTTTTTTTAATCTCATTCTTTGTTTTAAGTATGTTTAACTTTTATTATTGGGGTATATCAATTACAATTGCAATGATTTTCTTTGCAGTTGCTCTACATAAATCAGTTAATTCAAAGAATTTAATAGAGATTGAGAAGAAAAATCCCGTTTTAATGGAAAGACTAAGAACAGCTGCTGACTATGAAAATGTTGTAAATTATGTTGTATCAAAACTTCATATGGGTGTATTAAAATCATTAAGAGATGTTCCTATTTCCAGTTTTATTGATATTAAAAAAATCACATATATATTATTAGCTATTATTGTAGCTTCTGGGCTTGTCTTATTTGCTACATCAAATGATATGCTTATTTATGATCTTAAATCTGGATTATCTACTTTATCTTTTGGAAATGATAAGAATGTTTTAGAAGGGCTTGTTCCAAATAGTTTGTTAGAAGCAGATGTTGATATTGAGGATTTAAATGATGATGTATTGATTAATGAGATGGCTTTATCAACGAGAAGGGATAATGGTATGAGGGATTTATATCTTCCAGAGGATATATTTGAACAATCTGATAAAAGCTTTGAGGAATTGCTTCCTAAAAAGAAAAGAATATATATAAGGAAATACTTTGGAGAGATAAGGAAATACGGAATTGATTAATTTGAGACAAAAGATTAATTGATTTAAAGAGACTGAATTGATTGATTTAAACATATAAAATTGATTGATTTCAAAATGATAATTAAAAAATTCAAAAAAACGAGGTAATCAAAATGATTGACATTGAAAAATTAAAAGGAACCTTTGATGCTGTTTTTAAACAGATGAATAAAGTTGTTGTTGGACAAAGAGAAGTAATTGAGCAAATTATGGTGGCAATGTTATGTGATAATAATGCTTTACTTGAAAGTTATCCTGGATTAGGTAAAACTCTTACAATTAATACATTATCTCATGTAATGGATATGAAATTCTCAAGAATCCAGTCCACTCCTGACTTAATGCCATCAGATATTACAGGTACTGAAATAATTCAAGAAGTTGGTGGAAAAAGATTCTTTAAGTTCCAAGAAGGACCAATTTTCTCAAATATTGTATTAGCAGACGAGATTAACAGAGCTACACCAAAGACACAATCTGCTTTGTTAGAGGCGATGCAGGAGAAACAAGTTACAGTTGGTAGTAAGACTCATAAATTAGACAGGCCATTTTTTGTATTAGCAACACAAAACCCAATTGAGCAAGAAGGAACTTATCCTTTACCAGAAGCACAAACAGACAGATTTTTGTTGAAAATTAGGGTTGATTATCCTCCTTATGATGATGAAGTAGAAATTGTTAGGAGATATACAAAAGTAGCTAAAGAAGAAAATATTAAAAAGATCTTAGGAAAGACAAGTTTTTTAGCACTACAAAAACTTACTAAACAAGTTCCAATTGCTGATGATTTAGCTGCTTCAGTTGTTAAGATTGTAGCAGCAACAAGAACAGAGAAAAAACATCTTGAGTATGGTGCTTCTCCAAGAGCTTCAATTGGTTTAATCTTAGCTTCAAAAGCTTATGCAATAATGAATGGAAGAAGTCATGTAAGTGTAAAAGATATTGAAAAGATGGCTTATCCTGTATTAAGGCACAGATTAATCTTAAATTTCGAAGCAGAAAGACAAGGGTTATCTACAGATGATGTTATTAAGGAAATCCTAAAGGCACATTTGAAATAAAGTTTGAAGTAAAAAGTTTGAAGTAAGAGGTAAAAAACCACAGGCCTCATTGTTTTTTCTTCAGACTTTTAACCTCAGATTTTAAACCCCCATAAAAAATGATAGACACAGCTTTTTTAGAACAATTAAAGAGATTTAGTTTAATAGTTAGGAAAAGAGTTACTTCTAATTATAAAGGTGCAAGGCGTTCAATTGCAATGGGTAGAGGCCTTCAAATAAAGGATTACAGGTATTATGTTCCAGGTGATGACATTAGACTATTAGATTGGAAAGTATTTGCTAGAACCAATAAATTGTACACTAGGCAGTATGAAGAAGATAGAACTTTGTCCGTGCATATTATAATAGATAAAAGTTCAAGTATGGATTTTGGTAAACACAAAACAAAATATGAATATGGTTCAATGATTGGTTTAGGTTTTGCATACATGGCTTTAAAGGAAAATGATAAATTTGAATTTTCAACTTTTGCAAATGAATTAGATGCTGTTAAACCCAGAAGAGGTATGTCTCAGCTTGCATCTCTTGTTGATAGGCTTAATAATATTAAAGTAAAAGGTGTTTCTAATTTTGAAGAAGCCATGATGCGTTATAAAAAGCAATTAAAAGGAAGATGTTTGGTTTTAGTAATTAGTGATTTTTTATTTGATGAAGAGGAAATAAAAAATGGATTAATGAGATTAGGTAAACATGAAGTTAAGGTTGTACAAGTTTTAGATAGAGAAGAGAAAGAAATGAAAATGTATGGTGATGTTAAATTATTTGATTCAGAAACAAACCAAATATTAAAAACATTTATGAGCAGACGTTTAAGACAGAAATATGTACAAAAATTAAATGATCATTCTTCTAAAATTCATGATGTGTGTGTTAAATTAGGTGCAGGATTTTGCCAAATAACATCAGATGATGATTTATTTGATAGTTTCTATAAAGTATTAAGGCATTCTGAATAAATATATTCATCAAGAATATTTAGAACAAGAAATTTCTTATAACATGTCAGAATTCCGCTAGTTTATTGACTGGTAGTTCTTGACATATGCAAAATAATATAAACTACACTTATATCTCTAGATATATGGGGCAAAATCAGATTAAAAAACCAGAATTACTTTTACCTGCTGGTAATATGGAGTGTTTAAGAGCTGCTGTTAATAATGGTGCAGATGCTGTTTATTTAGGTTTAGATAAGTTTAATGCTAGAATATCTGCAGATAATTTTAATGAAAAAAATATATATTTTATAGTTGATTATTGTCATAAACATAGTGTTAAAGTTTATGTTACACTTAATACTTTAATTAAGAACAAAGAAATTGATGATTATTTTCATCTTGTAGCTATATGTAACGTAGCTGGTGTGGATGCAATTATTATACAAGATGTTTGTTTTATCCCTCATATAAAAAAGCATTTTCCAAAACTTAGTATACATATTTCTACTCAAGCAACCTCAACAAATTCATATGCAGTACCAAAAGAAGTTGATAGAGTTGTTCTTCCAAGAGAATTAAGTATAGAAGAAATAACAAATATATCTAAGGAACATGATACAGAGGTATTTGTTCATGGTGCTTTGTGTTTATGTTATAGTGGCCAGTGTTTGTTTTCATCAATTGCAGGCGGAAGAAGTGGAAATAGGGGAAGGTGTGCTCAACCTTGTAGACAAAAGTATAATAATAAATATATTTTAAGCACTAAGGATTTATGTCTTCTATCTAAATTACCAGAGCTAATATCAACAGGTGTTTCATCATTAAAAGTTGAAGGTAGATTAAGGTCTCCATTATATGTTGCAACTGTAGCAAAAATATATAAGAAATACTTGAATCTTGCTTATGACTTAGTTTTAACTAATACAAAAATAAAATCAAATACTAAATCAGATCCTAAATTAAATCCTAAATCAAATACTAAACCTATTTTTAAAATTAATGAAAGGGATATGGATGACCTTATGATAGCTTTTAACAGGGAATTTACAACAGGTTTTGCATTTAATGATTCTATTGTTGACTCAAAAATGCCTATGAATAGGGGATTGTTTCTTGGAATAATCAAAGATGGTAAAATTAAACTAAGAAAGGATCTAAGAATTGGAGATGGAGTTAGTATATGGGTTGAAGAGAAGGGAAAAGATAGTATTGTTCATGGAAATACTATTGGATATATAAAAGTTAATGGGAATAAGACATCTTTTGCTAAGAAAGATGATCTTGTTGAGATTAATTTAAAGAAAACAAAAGAAGGCTCATCAATATACAAAACCTCTTCTGTTGATTTGGTTGTTGATTTAGGAGAAGAGATTATATCACATGATTTAGGTAACCTTAATCTTCCCAATCTTTCTGATCTTCCTGATATTAAAATGGATTTAGAATCTATAGAAAATAAAGATCCACCTAAGCTATTTGTTAAGGTTCATAGTAAAAAATCTGCAATTGAAATGGATAATGAACATGCTGATATTATTTATTTATGTATTTATAATGAAGCCTGTGAAACTGTTAAAAATGTTTTGAAAAATTCGCTTTTCTTTGTTTCAACACCACGTATTATTAATGATTCAGAACTTCCATTTATCCTTGATAAAATAAAGAAAATAAATCCTGATGGCTTACTTATTTCTAATCGAGGACTTTTATCTTATTTGCTTGAGAATTATAAGGAATTAAAACAAAAAAAGATTCATTTAGATTATTCATTCAATTGTTTCAATGATATTGACCTTGACTATTATCAACAACTTATACCAAATGTTAAAATTCTTCCTATCATTTCTCCAGAATTAAGCCTTTTTGAGTTAAAAAAATTCAAAAACAAAAATTTCATATCTTTTGTACATGGTGATATAATTTTGATGACGACAAAAGAGAAAATAAATGCTCCTGATATAGTTGATGAAGAAGGTAGACACTTTAAGATAATTAGGAGAAGGGGTTATACTTATATTCTTAATAATATTCCATTAGGGTTATTCAACAAAACAAATTATTTGTTAGATGCTGGTATTAAATATTTCTTCCTTGATCTAAAAAAAGATGATGAAAAGTTTATAGGTATCTATAAAGATATTTTAAAAGGTCAGTTTGATGATAAAAAGATTAGAAGAAAATATACAACTGGACATTTTAATAGAGGTGTTGATTAGTTTTTCTAAGTTCTTGTTAATTTTACTATTTCTTAACTATTTTTTTTAAATTTTTCTTCAAATCCTTCTGGAACATTGCCTGAATCTCTGACTACAACTAATAGCCTTTTCAAAGCATTTGTTAAGTTTTTATTTCTAATAAGCAAAGTAAATAGTTCTCCACCATCATCTAGATCACTTACAACAGAATAATTTCCAATTGTGATTATTGTTGGTAAATCTTTATATTTTTTATCAAGAATTTTAGGGAAATAATTTTTTCTTTTCTTTCTTTTGTGTGCACTTGGATCTTTTTTATGCCAAACATCATATTCATAAGCTAAAAATTGAGGTATTTTCATTTTTGCCAAAATTTCACTTTGTTTAAACCAATAATTTTGCAATTTGAAAGAAATTCTTGTTCCAGATGTTGCAATATATTCATCTCCTTCTTTTAGATTTGCATACACCTCATCATAAAACATCTCTGTGCCTTTTCTTCCTTTAGTTAATTCAACAATAGGTAATTTACTAACAGATCCTTTCTTTAATCTAAGTTCTGGTAAGATCTTTTTAGCAAGCATCTTGTTTCTTTCAACTTTTTGTTGTTCTTCGTTTAGATAATCTATTATTTTTTCAGGTTGTGCAGCAGTATAGTTTTTCTTTCCATTCTTAATAACTATACCTACAAGACCTTTATGAATTAATTTATCAAGGATTATGTAGACTTTTGAAGAACTTACACTTGCTTTTTCAACAATTGGGCCCACAGTGGATGTACCTATGGAGAGCAAAGCCAGGTATGTTTTAGATTCACCCTCTGTTAAGCCAATTGATTTTAGTGTTTCTAATATGTCTTGTTCTTTTTCTTCCATGTCTTATCTACTGGGTATATTTCATATATAAATCTTTCTAATTCAACCCCTCAAGGGGGAGAAAAGGTTTAAATACATTGGGTAACTTAGGAGTAGTAACACAAACAAACATTGTATGGGTTTAAGATTTTGAAAAAAGATGATCACAAAAGGGGTGAAAAAATGTACTCAAAAATCTTGGATTTTTGGTGCATTGTAAATTCCGGAGGAATTTAAAATGGAAGGAAAAGCAAGTATGATTTACAAAAGAGAAACAGGAGCAGAAATGAGTTTTAGTTGGTTTATGATTATTGCAATAACTATAGTTATAGTAATTATGTGAATAAAGAAAATAAAGAAATAATGGGGGAAATAAAATGACAATTGAAATTATAGTGAAAGATGGAATAACACCAGTACATGGATTTGATTTATGGGGTACATTAGTTAATCAACTTGTTTTGGGTCCGAGAGTTATTGAAGCTTATCAAGCTTTAATGCATGACAGAGCTACAACTGAGGATCTAAAAGCAAAGGTTATTGAGAACATTAAGAATTATCAAGCTGTTTTAGATGGGAAAGATTGGGCAACAGGTAAAGAAAAAGGTAAATTTGTTGGTAATGTTGAAGACCCACTATGGCATGCATATGGGAGAGATAAAGCAGAAGTTGATTTTCAAGGTGCACTTTATGATGATGCTCTTGGTGCAATGGATAACATTGCTGTAGCCGATCAAGGATTATGTATTATTACAACTGGTAAATCCTTTTGGATTAAAAAAGCATTAAATGATATGGCACCTGAAATTGGTAGGGTTATGGGTGAAGTTTATTTTGGAAGTAAATCTAAACCTGCTCCTTATGATACTGCAATGGAAGATATTTCCAAAAAAGGTGGTCAATTAGTTTCACATACTGAAGACCAATTAAAAGGTTTTACAGGATTGTTTGATTCAAGAAGGGCAATGTATGCAACAGGAGACGAACATTTAGTACATCGTTTAATTCCTAGTTTGATGTTTCAAACAGCAACAGTATATGTTGAACGTACAAATCTTGCAACTCCTGAAGAAGTTAGGGCAGCAGGAATAACTGCATATACAACTGATTTAAGAACTGTACCATATACATCGATGGTTAGGAATGGATAACATAAAACCAATAACTTTTTATTTATCCTTTTTTATTTTATTTTATATTAACATATTTATTAACATAGTTGTTATCATGAGTTGGGGAAATATATATGATTTTTAGAGGTAATTTTTATGACTGATAAACAATTAATTCAAAACATTAAAAGCCAAAAGTGGATAAAGCGTTGGGCAGGTTCATATACATTTATCTCTTGTTCATTTTGGGCACCACAATATAATTATATACTAAACAAGTTTTTAGGGATTGGATTTAAGACATCTTTATTTATCCATAGAAAAGGTACAGTTACATTTCTTCTAAAGAAAGATGAATTAGATCATTTTGGGAAAACTCTAGCAAAAAAAGCAGAACAAAATCCTGAATTTGCAATTGATATTCTTAAAAAACTTAAAAATAATACTACAGAAATTATGATGAAAATGCAGGAGTTAGATGGCAAAATACCAACATGGAATGAATACAATGATTTTCTAGTTTTTTTTGAAAAACATCTTGCTTATCACAATTTTATGAAGAAAGCAGTTGATTATATGGGTAGTGATGTATTAGACAACTTAATTAATTACTTCAAAGATGCAAGATTTTATTCAGAACCAGTTTATAGCAGATCAGAGATGTTTTTTAGAAGGCTTGCTAAGGCAATTGCTAAAAAAGAAAACTTTGATGAAGACATTCTTACATGTTTGACTCAACAAGAATTAGAAACTTATCTTAAAACAACAAAACTTCCTGAAAAAAATATTCTAAATAATCGTTTTAATGCTTCTGTTTTATTATTTGAAGATGAAAAGTTAAATATAATACTTGGAGAAGAGGTTAATGAAGTAGAAGAAGCAATACATGAAGTAACACAAAATTCAGATGAGGAAAAGCAGGGTATTCTTAAAGGTATATCAGCTTTTCCTGGCAAAATAAAAGGAATTGCAAGAATTATCCCTGATCCACATAATGTTTCTGAGTTTAATGAAGGAGAAATCTTAATAACAGGAATGACAAGACCTGAATTTTTGCCGCTTATGAAACGGGCAGCTGGAATTGTAACTGATGTGGGTGGCATGTTATGTCATGCAGCTTTAGTATCTAGAGAATTAAAAAAACCTTGTATAGTAGGTACAGAAAAAGCTACTAAACTTTTCAAAGATGGAGATTTAATAGAAGTTGATGCAGACAAAGGAATTGTAAAAAAAGTAAAAAATAGAATTAAATAAAATTATATCTCCTTATTTTTTTCAGTTCTTATTATTTCTTACCTGTACCTTGATGTACTTCTAATTTTGGATAGACTTCTTCCCAATATATTTGGTTTAACAATGCAGCATCTTTCATGATTAAGTCTCTGTCTAATGTTAATACTCTTTTATCTCTTACAAGCCATTCTCCTAATGACATAGAATCAGTAATATGTGCACTTGAAGGATCACAAAACACTATCTTGCCTATTATTGATTTAGCATCATGTGGATGTATTGCTGGGTTTTCTTCAGAACTAATATCATATACTATCAAACTTGCATCTTTACCAGGATCTAAAGAAGTTGCGTTATCTAATCCATATATTCTTGCTGGTTCTGTAAGTATCATTTCCAAGGCTTTTTGGTCTGTAATGTTCATAGCACCTTCTCTTTCAGATCCTCTGTTCATATTAACTCCTACGTGCATTACTTGAAATATATTTTGATGATCTGAGCTTCCAGAACCGTCAGTAGAATATGCAACTAAAATACCTGCATCTAACATTGCAGCAATTGGTGCAATCCCACTGAACAATGAACCATTTGCAGTAGGGTTTGAGATTACTTTTACTCCATTCCTAGCTAACATTGCTATATCCTCAATAGTTGTTTGAACTTGGTGTGCAACAATAGTTCTTTCATCAAGAATACCTGCTTCTTGAGCATAGGCTATTGGTGAAAGCCCAGTCATATCTCTTACTAGTTTTGTGCTTCCTGCATTTTCAGAGCTATGAACATGGAAATATACTGGTTGTCCAGTTTCACGTTCCCACCTTCTTGCTTCATTTTTCAATGCTGATAAAAGCATAGCACTATTTGAAAAAAATTGATCTGCACCTGGCATAACTTTAACCCATTTTTTATTGTTATGTCTTTCCATTTGTGCTCTTATTCTAGCAACTGCAACATTTGGGTTAGTATCAAGAAGAAAATCTGGTGTGTAATACCTATCTTGAGATCCAGGGAAGACAATAGCTCTAGCATGTGCTTTTTCAAGTAGGTTTACAACTGCATCAACAGCTGAGTCATATTTTGTAAAATTACAATGATGTACTGCTACAAATCCTGAGCCATATCTCAAAACATCATGAAGAGTTTTGCCGAATACTATTTCATAAGGTGATTTTCCTAGTTGTTTAGCAATTGCTTCGTCATTAGGTGTATCCCATTGACCGGTTTTCATACCTTGATCAATATTGTACATCCATAGGGTATGTGGATTTATTGAGGCATCAAGCCAATCCAAAAGATTCATGTTTTTAAATTTACCAGTAAGTAAGGACTCATGAAAATGTGTATGGCCATATTTAGGGCTTGGCATAACAACTCCAGTAGTCATAGCAACAGGATTGTCTGGATCAGATGTCGGGTTATAAATCTCTAGATTATGTCCATATCTTTCTTTGAATGCTTTTCCAGCCTCAGGGGAATATTTTCCAACTTCTTTAATCTTATCACTTTCAATAAGAACAAACCCATCTTCTATGACTCTGCTTTTCATTGCTTCTGAGAATGGTAGAACATATTGTGCTCTGATTAGTTTATATTGTTTGTTTTGCATATTGATCATACTCCACTATATTTTGTTAAATCTATTATCATTTAATAGAATTTTAATCTGCTTTAAAAATATTACTATTTATTGATATATATTATTAAAATATAATCTTAAAATATAATATTTATATAGTAAGAACTATTCAATTATGCTCTTCTTCATATTTTTCAGCACATTCTTCACTACAGAACCATGTAACTTTGTCATCAATCTCTTTTTCTACCATTTCATCTTTTTTCACAAGCATTCTGCCACACTTTCTACATTTGGCATTTTGTCCATCCATTTCTGCGCCTTTCATAAAACCTTCTTCAAACGCATCAATTTCATCATTCTCTAACATATCTTCTCTGCCTTCATCTGAATAAATTCCTTCTTCTGAAGTATTTCTTTGTTCATCATATTGTTCGTCAGCCATTTTAACTAACTAAGATTATAACTCCTTTATATATTTTATGAGAAAATTTGTTTAACTTTTCATAAACTAGGTCCGGAGGACATGTAGCTACTGAATTTTTTCTTTTTAATCTCTTAATAATAAATCCAACAACATCAATGGCACGGACGGACTTTTGCAAGCAAAAATCCTACTCACCTTCGGTTCGCCCGGCCATGTTGTTGGATTTAAAGATTGGTCTGACCAAATTATTTATACATATATTAAAGAATTAAACTATTAAAAACATTAAAATCTTATTCAGAATTATTTTCTTTTAACTTATTTTTGATATTATTCCCATATTTATGTGCTATATACAATGGTTCAGGTAATTTATGGCCTTTTAACATCTCTTTAACAATTTCAATAGTTGTTTTTAGACTTATTTTATGTCCTGGGCTAACATAAACTGGCTTTGCTTTTTCTTTTGTAATTATTTTTTTACCAAGAACTTCTTTATCAATATAAACTGCATCATCTATTTCTTCTCCACATAACCTTTTCTTGGCAACACCTATTGTAGGAATATCAGTTGTTAATCCAAAAACACTTGCTGCACCTATTTTTCTAGGATGTAAAATACCATTTGCACTTATCATCATTAAATCAGGTTTATTTTCAAGCAAACTAAATGCATTTGATGTAACTGATGCAACTCTATAACTTAAGAATCCTGGGATATAAGATAACTTTTGTTTTTCAATTGCGTATTTTTTTTCAATTACTTCTAATGTTTTATAATTAAGAACAACTATACTACAGATTATGTCTTTATCTGTGTAAATATAATCAACACCTGCTATACTTTTAATTTTATCAAATTGGTCAGTATGTGATAGCTTTTTTGCTAATTTAATCTGGTCTTCTTTTAGCTTATTAATATCAATCATTCAAACACCCTTTTCAAATCAATCTTTTTTTTAAATCTCATCTCAATTTTTTATTATTGATATATTTCTTGATATTTATTCATCATTACCTATCATTTCATGAATTTCATCATGAAACTTCTCAATTCTTTTTCCAAATTCTTCCCCTAATTCTTTTCTATATCTTTCTACAACAAAATTTTCATCCATTATTTTGTTGTGTGTAGCCAGATTATCTGCATAATTTATGATTTTTTCTTCTTTTGTTTCAGGAAGATAATCTTTAGCTGGTAATGGTAATTCTTGCTCTTCAATATCTTTCTTTAATATTCCAACACCAATATGATTTTCACATACTCTTTGAAAGCTTTCAGGCCATCCTTCTTCTTTTAATATTTTAGCACCTTCAACACCATGTCTTATACTCTCTTTTGATCCTGGTGGGTATTTGAATCTTCCAATGTCATGTAAAATAATTGATGTTTTAATAAATTCAATATCTATGTCATGACCATTCTTGATAGCAGCATCAGCAACTTCTAGTGCTTTCTTTTGCACAGCCATAGTATGTATCATAACACCTTCATATGCATCATCATCACTTGCATGTTTTTTCATTAGCTTTAAAGCATCTTTTTCTGTATACATTGAAACACCTATTTATTGGATTATACACTTAAATCTAAAGAACTAATATATAAATCTTTTGGTTTTGTTGTTACTATAGGGTGATTAACTAAACAAGGGAATAATTAAATTAAAATCTTATTCACTCTATCCCTTCTTTCTCAAAGATATGTGTTGGTTCTAATGCTCCTATTAATAAAATCAATAATAACATAATACCTAATAAAATTACAACAGAATATTGATAAACATAAACCTCAATAAAAGCAGCAATTGCTACAATACCAAAACCAATTAGTAATAACATCATTGCATCACTTAAGATATGGTGGAATTTTTCACTAAATAGATCTTCTCTCATTACTGCTTTACTAACTACCCCTCCAGCAACAGCTGCAAAGAAATAACTAAAAGCTTCTGTTATTAAATGAGCCCAAACTGGTGCCATTGTTTCTACACCAAAAAATGCTCCAAGCGGGCTACCTATTCCTGCTATCACTCTTGCATTAACTGCAAAGATAACTCCCCATGCACTTGCATTCCATGCAAGGAAAAATATTGCACCTGCCCCATAAACAATAGAAAGTACAAGACATACAATAAATACTAATAAATTATTTAATAATATTTCAACAAAATGTTCTGTTGAAAAAGCATATCCAACAAATGCTTGATATAATCCTTGACCTTTGATTAAATTAATTTGTGGTCCAAACATTTTCAATACTAATGATTTTGGTAAGAACATTGCAAACATTGCATAAGCTAAAAATATTCCAATAAACATAAAGAAATATATTTCAAAAATATCTCTATGGTCTCTAAACAACATTCTTATTGAAAATTTGTTCTCTCTAATTTCAACATTTTCTTCATCACTTAATAATCTGTTAAGAGAGGGAATTAATAAGATTGATACAAATGCAATGGAAGCTAATCCACTACTTGCTGGAAAAATTAATTTTGCACTTAGAATACCTATGATGGAATAAACTAATCCTAAAAATAGTGCAGAAATTGGTCGTTGCTCTAGCCATTTAGCTCTAAATGCTTGTTCTAAAACCATTCTACACCTCTTTTTTTTTAAATATTAAGATAATAATTATTTTCTGTACTCTTGCATCCATAAGATACCAATATTAATCAATACTTTATTAAATTGATCACTTAGTTTATATATTTTTTTATATAGATCATAATCAATTAATCCCATTGACTTCATTGGTGTTAAAATTCTATCATAAAACTGTCTTTTGTTATAACTTAGTTTAACTTTTTTACCTTTGAACTGTGAATCTTCAATTTCTGCAATCATTTCACCATCATGTAATGTTGTGGCAAATTCACTCATTTCTTTTTTTGTAAATATTCCATTATTTAACTTTAATTTCTTAATAAGAAGTTTTCCAACAATTGCTTGTTGTTTAGTTGCAAAAACTATTTCAAATATATCATCTGGGAGATTATAATTATCAAATAATAATACCATATTAATATGAAATTAATACTCAGTCCTATATAAATGTTACGTTTCTGTATACTAGTTTATGTATTGGTATTTTGATGAGATCTATTTAGTCACTTTTTTAAATTCAATTGTAACTCTTTCTAAAATGCAAATCAAAAGAATTAGGGAGGACATATTAAATAACCCAGACCATGGTTTAGATCTTTCTCTGAAACCTAAAGATATAGTAAAACTTCCAGTTAGAGAAAGACAAGAATATTTCTCATTAAGTAGATCATTAGAAGAGTCTTGGACAGGTTCTTATGCTAATAAATTTAAAGACCATGATCCAAAACCAGTTCCAGATAAGGTTAGAGTAATTACTCATTATTACTTAGGTTCACATAGTATTGGGCAATCAGATCTTTATGTTTTTCCAGTTGAAAAAACTATGCGCTTTAAAGATTTTTTTCCTTTTAATATTCATGGAGAAAGACGTTTAGGAGGAAAAAAAATTGGCTCATTAGCAAGGTTATCTACTTTAATAATGTTAGTTGAGGATTCATTGGCAGGTCTTAATTATACTATGGGTCATGGTGGGATGTCAAAAGATCTAGAAGATATGCTTGGTAGGATTGGTATTACTGAATCAAAACCTTTGCAACAATACCTTGAAACAATGATTGGATATGCAAACAGCCGTGGTTTTGAGTTTAAGATGCCTACACAAACCCAACAACCATATCATGGAAGACAATTACTTTTTTCTCAAGGATCTTTATATTGAAATGCATTTTCCAGCTCATGAAGCAGTGCATTAATCAGGAACTATCTTTTTATGAGGTTTTAAAGAACTTTTCAATAACATCACCATATTCTTCAACAACAACCATTTCATAATCATCTGGAAAGCAATTTTTATATCTTGACCAAGCATATCTTTCATCTAAGAATACTGTAACTCCTTTATCTGTTTCACTTCTGATGCATCTACCTGCATTTTGTAGTGTTTTTTGGAATGCTGGGTACAAATAACCATAATCCCAACCTTTTTGATATTTTTTATCAAAATAATTAATTAATTCTTTTGTTTCTAAATCAGGAACACCTAATGGTAACCCTACAACCACAACACCATTTAATAAATCACCTGGCATATCTATTCCTTCACCAAAACTCCCAGAGGTAACACCTAATAATACTGCCCCTGTTTTTTTATACATTTTAAATTTTTCTAGCATTTCTAATCTTTGTTCTTTGCTCATTTTTGAATCTTCAAGAAAAATAGTTTTTTTACATAAATTCATAAAAAATAGATAAACACTATCACGCATTTTATAGCTTGGAAAAAACATAAAAACATTACCTTTAATTTTATTTACAATATCTGCTGTTGTTTTCCCTATGTTTTCATATTGTTGTGTACTTCTTTTTTCAAATTTAGTTGTTGTTTTTGGAACAATTAGATTTAATCTATTTTTGAGAGGAAATGGTGATTTATATTCTTTTTCAATTCCATTTTTTACACCTAATAAGTCTTTATACATAAATGTTGGTGTTAATGTTCCTGACATAAAAATACATGAATGACATTCTTCAATAACAGGACTAGTAATTATAGATGGGTCTAAGCAAGTAAAACTTAAAGTAATTATTTGTCCTTCTTTAGTTTCTTCAAGTTTAAGTATTCTTGTAAACCCTTCATCATCTTTTGGCCAATATTCAAAAAATCTCGCAATTCCTCCAATAAAACTTCTTTTTTGAGTTTCTCTTATTGATTCAGCAATAGAAATTAAATCAGATAATATATCATCATAATTTTTCTCTTTATTAATTGCATCCATAAATTCTTCTTTTGTTACTTTTGTTTCCTTATAATAACTTCTAGAATTATTACTCATTGTTTCAAATTTTCTTGATAACTGAATAAGTACATCTTGAGCATAAACTAAATTCCCTAATGTTTCAGTATAACCATGTTTTTTTGCTTCTTTAATTGCTCTTTTTAACATCATACTTGTTAGTCTGTTTGTTGCTAAGTTTCTAATTCTATCTGGCAAATTGTGAGCTTCATCAACAATAATTATACTTTTTTCTAATTCTGCATTAATCTTTTTAAAAAAGACTTCATTAACATGTGGATTAAACACATAATAATAATCTGAAATAATTACTTTAGCGTTTCTTGCAAGTTCTATTGAAATCTCATAAGGACATAATTCATCTTTTGAACAAAATTCAATTATATCCTCAGAATCTCTTATACCTAATTTGAGATCTTCAATTATTTTTTTTGCTTTTACTGTGATTTTATTAGAGTTGATTGATTTACTGCTTGTATTATCACCACCCCTTGTGTTAATAAAATAAGCACACTTTTTTGTTTCACGCATATTTTTACAATATTCTATAAACTCATTAGGAAATAAACCTGAAATATTTGGAACTCCACACATCCATTTTTTCCCAATAATATCTGCAACATTAAATTTAACATTATGCTTTTCCTTAATTTCTCTTAAAGTATCAATTGCAATCTTATGTTGAGTATGTCTAGATGTTAAAAAAAATACAGTTAAATCATTTTCAATGGCATATTTTAATATAGGACTTAAGGCAGCAGCAGTCTTGCCTAAACCTGTTGGGGCATGGGCAATAAGACTTTTCTTATTTTTAACAGCATTGATTATATCACTAATCAATTTATTTTGTTCATTTCGTATTTTTTCATGTGGGAATAGAATATCTTCTGATTTAAGAGAATCATCTGCTTTAATAGGATCATCTCCTTTAATAGAATCACCTGATTTAAATGTATTATTTGGTTTAAGAATATCTTTTGATTGCATTATTTAAGCACCATTTACTATATGAAAACATGATTTAATGACTCTTAATAAACTTTCTTAAAATAATGCTCATTTTTCTATATCCATATAATTAAACCAGTATACTAAAAAATATATTTTGGTTACTATAAACAACTATATCTATGATGTATTCTTTATTTTTCATTATCTATTTTCAATAGATTTAAATATGATTGAATTTTCTCTATTAATCATTAAGAGTTATTAAAATCTTCAAACACCAAAAAAAGTGAGTGATTAAACAATAAATTAAATTCGGGGTGTTAATTTGATAAAAACTAAAGAAATATTTAATGTTATTTTTAGAGAAAAACCAGCTTTAATGCTAATTGGATTATACAATGCAAAGAGTGAAGTTTATGCTAGCTCTTTAGCTAAACAGATTGATTGTACATATAGTCATGTAGTTAAGATTCTTCAACAAATGCATCTTGCAGGTTTAATTAATTTCAACAAACAAGGTAGATTAAAACTATTAAGCTTAACAAAAAAAGGCCAAGAAGTTGTTGAACATATTGATCAGATCAGGAATGCTTTGTGATTTGTTTCTGATTCCTATCAGAAACATTAAAAATTCCAAGACTTTGGATTTTTATTTCTTATTCTTTGTTTTTCTTTATTATTATATTAATTATTTGAAGAATTATTATTAGAAGAATTTATTAAAATCACTCTATAACTTCTTCCATTGCTTTCTTCCCTAACTCCATCTTAACAGTTTCAATAAATTTCTCTTCATGTTTTACATGGATTAAGCCACCTGCAGCATTATGGTGCCCACCACATTCTCCATCAAATTTTTCAACAATACTTTCTAATAATCGTTGAAGACTTACTTTACTTCTGTTTCCTACAATTCTAAAAGAAATCTTAATTTTGTCATTAAATGTTCTTGATAAGCCCATTAAATATGTGCCATATTCAATTTCTCTATTTCTGGTAAACATACTAGTGATTGTTCCGAGTATTTTAGGAGTAATCTCTTCTCCAGCATTAATTATCATATATCCTTTTTCCTGAATTACTTTTTTAGTTCTTTTTTTACTTTCAATCCATTTAATTGCTTTTAGAATCTCTTTTTTGTATTCTTTAAGTGTAAATGTTGCCCTTAAAAAGCATTTTTTATCTCCTAATAATAATCCCATACCAACAGAAGCTTTATCTAACCTACCACATGCATTTATCATTGTGGATAGTTCTCTTAAATCTCTTATTTCTGGATTTGCACCAAGTAGAATATATTTATTGCCGAAAATATCATTTTTTTTCAATTCATTTTGAGATAAAGATTGTCTTTTTAATACAATACTTTCTATCAAAGCTTTAAGTTGGTCTTCTTCTAAGTCTTCTAATCTAGTCCATCTTCCCTTTTTTTTTGCTTCTATATTTAATGATTCAAGAAGTTCAAGTGCTTTATCATCACTACCTGTAACTCCAGGGATATAAATATCAACACTATTTTTTAATACTTTATACAATGGTTTGTTTTCAGCTCCAAAAAATCTAATTCCTTTTTCTATATTAATCTTTTTTGATTTAATTGCATCATCTAGTACTTCATTGTTTAATCCTAAAAAACCATTATTTTCTTGAGAATCTCCAATTGCTCCAACTATTCCTAAATATGCAAGATCAAGATTTTTGTTGTTTAATTCTTTTGCAAATAAATATACAACACTTGCTCCACTAACTTCTTTTGAGCCGTCAGTGCCGTATATTGATGGATTCAAATGAAATACTCCTTCCTCTTCTGTTCGAATTCTTGTAGAATGATGATCTAGTACATATATTTCTTTTTCTTTTAGATATTTTTTGATATTTTTAATTTGACTAGTTCCAAGATCAAGAAATATTATATGTTTGTGTTGTTCATTGCCTAAGGCTCTAACAAATTCTTCAGATAAATAATTAATAAATGTGATAGAAAATTTTTTTCTTTCTCTAATCATTGCTTTTGTAAGAATTGCTGCACTACATATGCCGTCAGTATCAAGATGACTTATAACTCTAATTACTTCTTTATTATCAATATTCTTAAATCTTTCAACACCTTGTTTAATATATGAATTAAGTTCCAAGTTTCCCCCTCTTTTAGACCAAATTTTATTTTTAAAAACAAATTTTTAATAACTAGCTACTTTAAATAAGTTTTGCTTTCCAACATTATCAATGCTCCTAATAGTCCTTGCATAAACATAAAAAGAAATTAATACTTGTATAAACTAGAAATAAAAAAGAAAAGAATAAAAAATTCTTAACTAATCAGTAATCTAATCTTATCTGGATCATACTTCCAATCTTTTGGTAGTCTTTTTGTACTTTTATAATATTTAACAAATCTCTTGATTTTTGAATCTGTTAATTGTAAACCACGTTTTGCAACTTGATCTTTATGATTTTCCTCTAAATGTTTTTTAACTTCAAGACTTTTTCTCATCAAATTAATCAAGTCTTCAGGTATTTCTGATAATAAATCTTTTTCTTTTAATATTTGACTTATAGATTTTTTTGTTAATGTTTTAACTGAAGGAATACCATAAACATCTCTTAGTATAATTCCAACTTCAGATGCTGAATTTTTTTCTTTTGAAAGTTTTGCAACTAATAATTCAACTTCTTTTGCTTTGTATCTAACCCATGTAGGAACAGTAGCTTTAATTGGCTTAGTTGAACCTGATTTACCTTTATCTCTTGAATGCATTCTTGCCATGTTTATTACCTCATATTATGTTTTATAATTGGGAAATAAGAAATTCTTCTCATCTCCAGTTTAACAAAGCCCATCTATAAATTGTATTGATTGGACAATGTCATCTCTTGATAATATAGGTTAGGATGGGTAATTCCTTTATAAATGTTCTTATTTGTTCTGGGTAATACACATACAATATACTAACAATATACTCAAATATATGTACAATATACATCTAATTTCTATATTTTTACCCCTTTTATTTACATTTAACACATACTTTAATGCAAAAAATATAAATATGGCCTGGTTTGAATGATTACGATGGATACAATTAATACAACGAATACAATGAGAGACAGTATAACTAAAAAAGAAGTAAAAAGAATTCTCTTAATTGAGCCACCAAGAACAGTTCCTATTGAATTCATGGCAAAAGCAAGGCCAGGTGTTCAACCACCAATTGGTTTAGCATATATTGCAGCAGTTCTTGAAAAAAATAATTTTATTGTTAAAATCTTAGATGCAATTGTAGAAGATCCTCAATGTCATATTGGAAGAGAGATAGAACCTGGAATCTATAGGTATGGCCTTGATGATGCAGATATTATTAAACACATCAAAGATTTCCAGCCAGATGTTATTGGTGTTTCTTGTACTATCACAACAAAATATAAGGATGCAAAAAGATTATTTAAACTAATTAAATCAATTGATCCAAATTACATTACAGTAACAGGTGGTGTTCACCCAACTTTTGATACTAAAAATGTTCTTTCAGATGATAATTTAGATTATGCAGTTTTAGGGGAAGCAGATTATTCTTTTTTAGAATTAATGAATTTCCTAAATGGTGAATTAAAGTTTGATGATTTAGATGGTATTGCTTTGAGAATTAATCATGAGATTAGAATAATTCCTAAAACAAAAGCTATTGAAAATTTAGATGAACTTCCATTTCCTGCAAGACATCTTATTCCTAATCAAAAATATTGGGAGGTTAATTTACCTCAAGGAGAAGCTACAAGAACGCCATGGGCAACTTTAGTAACAAGCAGAGGATGTCCTGCTAGTTGTATTTATTGTTCTGCTCCAATAATGTGGGGTCAGAAATACAGGGCAAGATCTGCTGAACATGTTTTAGGAGAAATAGAATATTTAATTGGTAAATATGATGTAAAAGAATTTCTTATTCTAGACGATAACTTCACATTTAATAAAGAAAGAACTATTAAAATATTAGATGGCATTATAGATGGCATTGAAAATAAAGGTTGGGATATGACATGGACAACACCTAATGGTATTGCAACTTATGCTCTTGATAGAGATATATTAGAGAGAATTAAAAGAAGTGGGTGTGCAAGTATTACTCTTGCAATTGAAAGCGGCTGTCAAAGAGTTGTAAGCAAAGTTATTAAGAAACCATTATCTTTAGAAAAAGCAGAAGATATTATTAATATTGCTAAAGATGTAGGATTAAAAACAAGGGCATTCTTTATGTTAGGAACTCCTGGAGAAACAAAAGCAGAAATGGATATGACCTTGGAGTTCGCAAAAAAATTAGGTATAGACTGGTTATGCTTTAGTATTACAACACCTTTACCAGGGACTGAATTATTTAAAACTTGTTGGGATAATAATTATATTGATAGAAATCTTGATTTTAATCAAATTTTGTTTGGTTTTACCTTAATACATACAGATGAATTTGATGAGGACTATATTAACAAATTATGGCAAAAAGCAAATAGTTTAAATTTTTTAGAAAATCCTAATTTAAGAGAAGGCGGTAGTGTTGAACAAGCAATTAAAGATTTTAAAAGAGTGATTAGAATTGCACCTGGTCATGAATTAGCTCATTATGCTTTAGGACTAGCTTATGAAAAGAAAAACTTAACTGAAGAAGCAATAAAAGAGTGGAAAACAGTCTTATCAGTTAACGAAAATAATGAGCTAGCAAAAGCAGCATTAAGTAAATATAATCAAGAAGTATGATTAAAAATTATAATTAAGAATTATAATTAATGAGAATAATAAATATATTAAACTAGAAAATGGAATGCCAAAAACAAAATAACTTAGAAAGATGCAACTGCACATATAAGGGGTGTCCCAAAAAAGGCATTTGTTGTGAATGTTTACAATATCATCTTAAGAATAAACAATTACCTGCATGCTGTTTTCCTGAAGAAGCAGAAGCAACATATGATAGAAGTTTTGAAAAGTTTGCCCAAGTATGGCATTTAAAATAAAATATAATAAAAAAATGATTATTTTTTAATTGCCCATTTGGATTGAAGTTCTTTTGTTAATTTTTCAATTTCATTAGGGTCTTCAGCAGCTGAATTAGGCAAAGGATCAGTATATTTTTCTTCTGCACTTTTTAACATAGCTTTTAGAAAATTTGCTTCAGCACCACCGACTGTAATTTTAGATTCATTTGACATAATTATTACCTCTTTTAGTTATTTATTAGTATACTAATCCCACTACTAGTATATAAGCTTTGTTATTTCTGTTATCTTTTTAAAAAGAAAATATTACCACTTTTTAACAATCTGTTTTGCAATAATAATATGATATGTTTCTTCTTTATGCTCGTCATTAGATTTATATTTTTGCTTTATTGTCTTAAAACTTTCAATTTTTAATCCAGTTAAACTAAGCAATTTTTGTAACTCTTTTTTTGAGAAGTATCTTACATATAAATCATCTATCTTAGTCCATTTTCTTAATGGACAATGTTCTTTACAATAAGCATCATCTGTAGATAAAATTTGTAAATACATATAACTTCCATATTTTAATACTTTAGAAATTTTTTTATAATATCTTCTAAGTTGTCCTAATGTTAATTTGTTGCTAAATTTACTATCTACAATAACATTAAACTCATTTTGAGTTATATTTTTGATATAATTAAAAAAATCAACATGTCGATAATTAACTTTATTGTTTAATTCTTTTGCTTTTTTAATACAACTATAATTTTTATCAATACCTATTACTTCAAAACCAAGTTTCTCAGCATATCCTGCTTCTAATCCAATTCCACAACCAATATCCAAGAGTTTTCCTCTTAATTTAATGTCTCCTAAAAATGAAATAAATTCAGGTTCAGGTCTAGTTTTAAAACAAGATAGTGATTGATTAGTAAATTTAAATAGTCCTTTTTTTGACATTAATTACACCCCTTTATGCACAACAAATTACTTCATATGAATTCAAGTATTTAAACTTTTTCAAAATTTTCTACTTTTAATACTTTATTTCACACCACAAGCTTTTTATACTACTTCATACTTAAAATAATATATGGTAATGGAATTATTAAACAATATATTAGCATCAGAAATATTAGGGAGAGAAGTATGGAGATTTGTAATTTTTTTAGGGATTATTTTAGCAACCGCTATTATTGGTAAAATTTTGCATTTTATTATCAAAAATATAGTCCATAAATTTGCAGAGAAAACAGAAACTAAGTTTGATGATATAATAGTTGGTTCATTTGGATCTCCTTTTATTTGGTTTATTTCAATTATTGGATTTTATGTGGGTTATGGTTACCTTAACTTGTCTGAAAGTGCATTGAAAGTATTTAGCAATATTACTCAAGTTTTAATTATCATCGGTGTTGCTTGGCTTATGATTAGATTCTTAGATGATATTATTAAACATTATCTTTTACCATTAACTGCAAGAACAAAAAGTGACCTTGATGATCATCTAGTTCCAATTATTAGAAAATTAGTAAGGATTTTTATTGTAATAATTGCAGGTTTAATGATTCTTGATAAATTTGGATATAATATTAATTCAATTTTAGCAGGACTTGGTTTAGGTGGATTGGCATTTGCTCTTGCAGCTAAAGATTTATTAGCTAATCTATTTGGAGGGGTAGCTGTATTTACAGACAAGCCTTTTAAAATAGGTGATAGAATTAAGATTGGTGGATTTGATGGTACAATTAAAAAAATAGATCTTAGGACAACTAAATTAAAAACACTAGATGGAACACAAGTTACAATTCCTAATTCTAAGTTTTCAGATGGTTTTATTGAAAATATAACTAGAGAGCCAGCAAGAAAAATTAAGTTCTCAATTGGATTAACTTATGATACAAAACCTGTACATGTAGAAAAAGGAATCAAGATAATTAAAGATATTTTAAAAAAGCATAAAAACGTCGACATCAATGATGCTAGTGTTTATTTTGATGAGTTTGCTGATTTTTCATTGAATATCAAAGTTATTTATTTTATAGATGCAAAAGGTGATTGGAAAACAATATACACAACTAAGCATAAAATTAATCAAGAAATTTTAATAAGATTTAACAAAGAAAAACTTAACTTTGCATTCCCAACACAAACAGTTGAGTTGCATAGAAAAAAATAAGATTATTTTTTTTCAAGTAATTCTTTTTCTATCTTTTCCATTAATCTATATGTTCTTTTTTTGAATCTTTCAAGTTGATTATAAAACAAATAAAATTTTTCATTATTAACATAATTTAAATCTCTACATAACATTAATATTACTTCAACTTCTTTTGAAGAACAATAAGCATAATTTAATTGACTATAAAATGTTCTCTTGAATTTGGAACTTGCACCTTCTGCAATATTTAATGGTAAGGATGTTACTGCCCTTCTTAACTGATCCGACATGTTCCTTTCTTCATAATCTGGAAGAGAATTAGCTAATGGGTACAACTCTAAAACTAAATTATATGCTATTTTCCAGATTTCTAGATTTTTGTAATTTGTATTTCTATTATGGATTGTTCCTGATCTTTTTTTTGTAACTATTTGTCCCATGAAATCTTAATATTATAACTGTTTAATATGTCTTTTCTTAATTTTTCTGGAAGATTTTCGAAAACATTGTAAGCAAATTAAGAAATATCGGAAATGTATTTAAATCAAAAATATAAAATTAAAAATTTTTCAAATTTTCTGAAAATGTTTTAATGTTTTTGGGGTGGGTGGGAATACAGTTTGTCTATAGCTAACGCTACATATTAACATTATTTTTTAAAGAAAAAAAAATGATAACCGTGCGGGAATACAACGTACGAACTGTTGGGATACGCGTGCTAAATACCTCGTTGCCTTGGCACTTACACACCGTATCCATCAAACTCATCTTTTATGAGTGTTCAGGAAATTTCTTTTTAAGGGGGGCTTCGTGCTTAGATGCTTTCAGCACTTATCTCTTGGAGCGTAGCTGCCCGGCATACCTTATCAGATAACCGGTGGACCAGTGGCTCCGAACCTTCGTTCCTCTCGTACTAGAAGATTCTTCCTTTCAAATTTCCAACATTTCCAGTAGATATTAAACAAACTGCCTCACAGCGTTCTGAACCCAGCTCACGATCCCTTTTAATCGGTGAACACCCGCACCCTTGGCCGCTTCTGCACGACCAGGATAGGAAGAGCCGACATCGATGTAGCAAACCGCGCCGTCGATATACTCAGAATGTAATAAAATATTTACTAACATTCATATGAGCTCTCAGGCGCGACAACTCTGTTATCCCCGGAGTAACTTTTTTGTCATTCCTAACCTCCATCAATGAGGTATAGGAGTTCGCTAGGCCAAACTTTCGTTTTTGGATCTTGGATTATTGAAGATCCAATCAGGCTAGCTTTTGCCCTTGCACTCTCCAGTCGATTTCTGACCGACTTGAGCTAACCTTTGGGCCCTACTGATACAATTTCAGCAGGGTGCCACCCCAGCCAAACTGTCCACCTATAACTGTCTTAACTTGCGTTAGTTAGCAATATAAATTTTAATGGATGGTGTTTCATTTTTGTCTATTCCTGACCTGGCGATCAGAACATAACGACTCCCATCTACGCTATACACCAAAACTCACATCGCAATTACAGGCTACAGTAAAGTTTCACGGGGTCTTCACTTCCCACTGGAAATCTCTGGCCTTTGCACCAGAATAGTGTGTTCGGAGGACTTTAACTAGGGACAGTGGTGATCTCGTTAAGCCATTCATGCAGGCCGTCATTCAAACGGCAAGGCATTTAGCTACCTTAAGAGAGTTATAGTTACTCCCGCCGTTTACCCGCTCTTAGCTCCCTTGGAAAGGAGTTTAAAGTACGGGCACTGGGCAGACTTCACCTTCTGTACACACCTTTTCAGGCTAGCAGAAAGCTATGTTTTTGATAAACAGTCGGACCACCCTAATGTTTGCATCCTACAATCGCATCTATACAAATACAATTACAGGAACCCCTTGTACCGAAGGTACGGGGCTAATTTGCCGAATTCCCTTAGTTAAATTAAACCTTTACACCTTAAGCTTCTCACCTTGGGGCACCAGTGCTGGTTCTGGGTATAAATTCTAAAGATCATTTTTAATTCCCTTTTCATGGACTCTAGGTATCAGCTAAATACTCATAGAGTACTCGTCTTAGGTTTAATTAATTTCTCATCGTTATGATACTCCATTAATTTGTCCTAATTAAAACATTAGATAAAATGTCTTAGCTTATCCCAAAGTGTCTGGAATTAAACTTGTGTTACCACGTTTACTTTAGAAGTACAGGAATATTAACCTGTTTCCCTTTCCTTAAGTTCATGTTATGAATTAAGTTAGGATTAACTAACCCTTGATTGATCTACATTGTCAAGGAACCCTTGCCCTTTCGGTGACAGAGATTCTCACTCTGCTTTGATCCTACTACCGCCAGGATTCTCATTTCTAATCGGTCTAATTTTACTCTCGTAAAATCTTCTACCCAACTAGAACGCCTACCTACCACACATCTTTTGGATGGTCTATAGTATCGGCAACTAATTTAGTCCCGTCCATTTTCGAGGCTTATTCACTTGACAAGTAAGCTGTTACGCACTTATTATAGGGTGGCTGCTTCTAAGCCAACCTCCTTGCTGTCTATGTGAATAAACACTCTTCACCCTTTCACACTTAATTAGTCTTTAGGGGCCTTAACTATAGTCTGGGTTGTTCCCCTCTCCGTATACCGGCTTACCCTGCATACGCGTCTCCATTGCTACGATACATAAATATTCGGAGTTGGACAAGGAATCGAGAGATTTCTCCCCCTGAATCCCCAATCCGTAGCTCTACCATTTATGTTATCTGACAATGGGCTTGACTTCGGCCAACTTTGGTAGGAACCAGCTATCACGGAACTCGATTGGCTTTTCACCCCTAGCCACAGATTAGAAAAGCACTTGCACGTAGCACTTCTTCAGACCTCCATGCAGTTTGACCTACATTTCATCTTATCCACGGCTAGATCGTCCCGCTTCGGGTCAAATCTATGTGACTTAAGGCATTTTATTACCTCCCCACTCGAATCTGCTGGGTTTTGCTTTCGCTTTAGATACTTCTTTAAAGAATTATCTTCGCCACATAAATTAACTCCCTGGCACGTTATTCTAAACGAACGATAGAACTCCTAAGAGCCCTACCATACTATCATTATTAGGTTTCAAGTTCTTTTAACACCCTATTACGGGTACTTTTCAGTTTTCCCTCGCGGTACTACTACGCTATCGGATTCAGTGAGTATTTAAGGTTAGAAGTTGATACTCCTACATTCATATTCAATATCTGATGAATACTACTCTTGAGCCTTCTCAAACCAATTTTATTTTATCTACGGGACTTTCACCCTCTAAAGTATTACTTTCCAGAAAATTTCGATTAATAAAAATGGTTATTAATGAAGGTCAACCACATCTCCGTTACATTACTGTAAAGGATTCAGTTTGCCTTGTGCTGTCTTCAGTCGCCCTTACTAACAGCATCTCGTTTGATTTCTTTTCCTACAGGTACTAAGATGTTTCAATTCCCTGCGTTACTCATCCTTACGGATTCAAAGTGAAGTCACATTCGGACATTCTAGGTTCAACGATTACTTGCATCTCGCCTAGACATTTCGTTGCTTGTCACGTCCTTCATCATCTATCTGAACCAAACTATCCACCTAATAACATAAATTGTTGTATTCCCTATGCACGGTCTCATTATCATGAATTAAATGATTCAGACCTTCATCCAATATCTTCAGATATTGAACTCTTATTTTAATAATTGTAATAAAAATTGAAATGGACTCGTCGGGATTTGAACCCGAGGCCCCCGCCTGTCTTTGGTAAAGCATTTTGCACTTACTTCCACATGCAAGGGCGGTGCTCTACCAGACTGAGCTACAAGCCCTAAAAAAAAAGAAGTTACTTAGCTTAGCTATATGTAATAAAAGGAGGTGATCCAGCCGCAGGTTCCCCTACGGCTACCTTGTGACGACTTAACCCACCTCACTGAGCTTAGATTCGACTTAATCAAAAAATTAAGTCTCACCAAAACCCTGCTCGGTTGGTTTGACGGGCGGTGTGTGCAAGGAGCAGGGACATATTCACTGGAGTGTGATGAGCTCCAATTACTAGGGATTCCATCGTCATGAGGATGAGTTGCAATCCTCAATCTGAACTAGGATATGGTTTGGAGGATTAGCTTCTCTTTTCAGAGTTGCATCCCATTGTCCATATCATTGTTGCGCGCGTGTAGCCCAGAAGATTCGGAGCATACAGACCTACCGTTGCCTACACCTTCCTCCTTGTTTCCAAGGCAGTCCCCACAATGTGCTCGATCCCTCAATAGGTCGTTAGCAATTGTAGGTATAGGTCTTGCTCGTTACCTGACTTAACAGGACACCTCATGGCACGAGCTGACGGCGGCCATGCACTACCTCTCGGCTCGTCAAGTAAGGTCTTCAGCCTGACTTTCATCCTGCCGTCGCCTCTGGTGAGATTTTCTGCGTTGAATTAGATTAAACCGCACGCCGCACCCCTTGTGGTGCTCCCCCGCCAATTCCTTTAAGTTTCAGTCTTGCGACCATACTTCCCAGGCGGCGAGCTTAACACCTTCGCTTCGACACTACATACTCACGGAGAATATGTAACACCTAGCTCGCAGCGTTTACGGCCAGGACTACGCGGGTATCTAATCCGCTTTGCTCCCCTGGCTTTCGTCCCTCACAGTCAGATCCGTTCTAGTTAGACGCCTTCGCCACAGGTGGTCTTTTAGGGATTATAACATTTTACCGCTCCCCCCAAAATACCTCTAACTTCTCCCGGTCTCAAGTCTTGTAGTGTCTCCTGCACGCCGTTAAGTTGAGCTTAACGATTTCACAGAAGATTTACAAAACCTGCTACGGACGCTTTAGGCCAAATAAATATGGTTGCCACTCGTGACGCTGGTGTTACCGCGGCTGCTGGCACCAGTCTTACCCATCACTTATTCTCCAAGATATTTACTCTTAGAAAAAGCCTATACTATTGTATAAGCACTTAGGATTCCCTTATCACACTTTCGTGCATTGTAAAGGTTTCGCGCCTGCTGCACCCCGTAGGGCTAGGGTCAGTATCTCAGTACCCTTCTCGGGGCTCCCACTCTCATGGCCCCTACTGATCTTAGCTTTGGTGAGCCTTTACCTCACCAACAGGCTAATCAGCCGCCGACTCACTCTTTGGCATTGCTTTTAAAGAAATCTACATTCCAGTACAATTTCCCTATTCAGTTTTAACCTCAGTTTACCAAGGGTATCCTGAACCAAAGAACAGATTATCGACGTGTTACTGAGCATTATGCCGGTGTTACCGAAGTAACCCCCTGACTTGCATGGCTTAGTCGAATCCTAATAGCAGCAACCTCCCGCAGGATCAACGGGTACTCATATATTGATCGCGTTTGGTCACAAAATTTAACAAAAAAGGAATTTTATAGCTATTTTAGCTAAGTAACTTCTAAATCATGCTTTATATTTCAATAAAGCACTCATTTGAACGTTATACTTCTTATGAAGAATAATAGGAGATGATTATGATTGTTTTTGTTCTAGCTGAATGGAAAGCCACTTATTTATAAAGGTTTTGCTTTTTATTTTATTTGTATGCAATAACTTTATAAATTACTGCAATTTTCTTGGCTTTAGCTGAGGTTTGCGAAAAAGTAAATTCTCGGGAGGCAAATAAAATGGTAGAATTTAAAGTTGTTATTTCTGATCCAAAAACAGGTAAAAGTTATCAACATGAATTAAAAGATGACTCAGCAAAATCTTTTTTAGGTAAGAAAATTAGAGATCATGTTAAAGGAGAAATAATGGATATGACTGGTTATGAATTTGAGATTAAGGGTGGCAGTGATAGTTCAGGTTTTCCAATGAGAAAGGACCTTGAAGGTCAAGGAAGAAAAAAAATATTTTCCGTTTCTGGTGTTGGTGTAAAAAGTAAAATTACATTTACTAAAAAAGGAGATAGAAAAATAAGAAGAAAGAGAGATGGTGTTAAACAAAGAAAAACCGTTTGTGGTAATACTATTCATGAAGGCATCTCACAAATTAATTTAAAGATATTAAAACATGGTTCTAAACCATTAGGTTCAGAACCTGAATCTTCAGAAGAAAAACCAACAGATGCTACTGCTGAAGCTCCTAAAGAAAAGAAAGAAGCTAAGGTTGAAGAAAAGAAAGAAGAAGTAAAAGAAGAAGCTAAGGTTGAAGAAAAGAAAGAAGAAGTAAAGAAAGAAGTAAAGCCAAAGGATGAGGAGAAAAAAGAATAACTCTAAAATGGTTAAAGCAAAAACATCAAAATCTACAAAAAAAACACCAGTTAAAAAAGTAGCTAAACCTAAAAAGACTACAAAGAAAAAAGTAACTACAGAGAAAACTAAAATAAAAAAGTCTAGAAATAATAAAGATGTAGTAAAAAGCCAACCAGAAATAAATGTTGGACTTATTGGTCATGTTGATCATGGTAAAACAACTTTAACAGAAAGATTAACTGGTAAATGGACCGATACTCATTCTGAAGAATTAAAAAAAGGAATTACTATTAGATTAGGTTATGCTGATGCTATTTTTAAGCAGTGTAGTAAATGTTCAAAATTTGTAACAAAGAAAAAATGTGATTGTGGTGGTGAAGCAATTCCTGTAAGAAAAGTAAGTTTTGTTGATGCTCCAGGTCATGAAAGTTTAATGGCTACAATGTTGGCTGGTACAACAATAATCGATGGTGCAATTTTAATGATTGCTGCTAATGAAGTTTGTCCACAACCACAAACTAGAGAACATTTAATGGCTCTTGAGATTATTGGGATTAAAAATGTAATTATTGTACAAAATAAAATTGATTTAGTTGATAAAGATATGGCTTTGAAGAATTTTAAGCAAATTAAAGAATTTTTAAAAGGAACATCTTATGAAAATACCCCTATTATTCCAATCTCAGCAAAACATAATATTAATGTTGATTTAGTTATAGGTGCAATCCAAAATAATTTTTTAACAACAGAAAGAGATTCAACTAAGGATCCGATGATGTTTGTTGCTAGAAGTTTTGATATTAATAAACCTGGTAGTAAAATCTCAACAATTACTGGTGGTGTTTTAGGAGGAAGTGTTCAACAAGGTATATTTAGAGAAGGTGATGAAGTTGAAATCAGGCCTGGTTATTTAGTAGAAGAGAAAAATCAAAAAGTTCATAAGATTCTTAAAACTAAAATAGTTTCTATTATTAGTGGTGGGATTTCTTTAAAAGAGATTCTTCCTGGTGGGTCAATGGCAATTATGACAACATTAGATCCCGCTATTGTTAAATCTGATAAATTAACTGGTGCTATTGTTGGATTACCTGGTAAATTACCTGAAGTTTATTATGAATTTACTTTAGAAACACATCTTTTAGAAAGAGTTGTAGGTGCAAAGGAAGATGTTGTTGTTGAACCAATCAAAAAACTGGAACCATTGATGTTAAATGTTAATAGTGCAGCAACAGTTGGTTTTGTTACTGAATTATCAAGAGATCAAATAAAATGTAAATTAAAATTACCAGTATGTTGTGAAATTGGTTCAAGGATTACGATTTCTAGAAGAATTGGTAATAGATTTAGATTAATTGGTTATGGTATTTTGAAAAAATAATTCTTTTGTATTTTTCAGAAAATTATATAAATGAGCTTTAATATAATTAATCTTATAATTAATTTATCAAATTAAATAAATAAAATAAAAAGGTGATATCTAGTGGTAAAAAAATCTAAAAAAAAGAATTCTGTTAAATCTTTTAATTATAAAAATTATTTTCATATTTCTTTAGGTGCTGCAATTGCATTTTTTATAGTTGCAATTATTTTGTTAGTTCCTTTTTTTAGTAATGGTCTAGTTGGGGAAGCAACTAGGGGTGTTAGAGATACAACAGGGACAAGATTAGGTAGTGAAATTTCAAACTCAGAATTATTAAGGTATATGGAAGCAAACAATTTTCTAGCTCAATTTAAAAATTGTTTTTGTGGTGATACTTGTGATGATCCAGTGAGAGATCCATTGGATGAAGAAGAAACAGATGAAAGAGCATTATGTGTTGATACTGATAAAGGTATTAATTCTTTCACTTATGGTGAAACTTTTTTCATTGATAATGATGGTATTAAAGATAAAGTAAATGATGAATGTATATCAATGGTTTCTGGTGTATCTGGTGGTACTGTTCAAACTTCACCGACACTTACTATAGGGCTTTTAGAATATTATTGTGATGACTTAAGAATATCTTCAAAGAAAATAGAATGTGATTGTCAAGATGGTGTATGTATTGAAGATAATAATGAAGACATTGGTCCATTAGGAGTTGAATCAAATACAGAAGTAATTGATGCAGGAGATTTACCAGTTGTAGATAATACTGCTACAGTTGATTATCCTTTAGACGATGAAGAACAGAGGTAATTTTTATTTTTTCTTTAATTTTTCACTTATGTCTTGATTTTTAAATCATTCTCTATTATAAAATGGTAATTATAACGAAAATTATATATATAAGTATGAATCTTATTTTAATAGTAATTATAATAAAGAAAGGAGAGAGGTGTTGATTTTATGAAAAATAAAGTGATTCTGTTATTGTTTGTATTTTTGTTTAGTTTATTTACTTCTTCGGTATTAGCAGAAGATGTTTTTGATGTCAATGTTCAAGTTAGTGTTAATGATATCTATCCAACACAAACTGCAAAATTTTACTTTACAATAAATAATCCAACTTTAGAAGATGACGAGTATAAATTAACATTTATTTCTTCAGGGAAATGGAGTTTCTCAACTGATCCTTCATCTTATTTATCTGGTGTAAATGTTAAAGCAGGTGAAGAAGTAACTTTTCCAGTTTTAATAAAAGCAAGTGATGCTGGGGTATCTTATGGTATGCAAAGTTTTCCGGTCGTAATTAAATCTAAAAATTCAGATGTTTCAAAAGAGACTTCTTTACAATTATTGTTAAGAAATCCAACTCCTCCACTAACAAATTATCTTCCTTCTGTTGGTTATACAGTTGATATTGCAGATGAGATTGATCCTCGTGAATCAGAAAAATTAAAAGTACATCTTTCTAATAAGAATTCTTTAAATATTAAAGAATTAACAATTTCAATAAGAAGTAAATTGTATAATTTTGATAGGGTTGTTTCTTTAGCTCCATTAGAGAATAGAATTGAAGTATTTGATATTAACTATGATCCAAATACTGATCCTATTGATGATTTAATGACTATTAAAGTTAAAGTTAGTGATATTGATTTCACTCCTGTTATAAAGCAAGTAAAAATCATTGCTTATAAGGATACTACTGATAATGATGTAATTAAAAAATCTTTTTTTAAAAAAATAAGTGAATACACATATACAAATCAAGGGAATATTAATGATAAGGAAACAGTTAGATTTAAAACCTCTTTATTTTCACAATTATTTACTAAGACAATACCTAAAGCAAGTATTTTAAAGAATGAAGATGGTCGATTCTTATCTTGGGAATTGGAATTAGCACCAAAAGAATCTCAGAAAATCACAATAATTAAAAATTACAGGGTTCTATTTTATGTACTTATCATTTTTATATTAGGAATTATAGCTTATTATTTATTTAGGAGTCCTATTTTGGTTAAAAAAGAAAGTGAAGTTTTGAAAATTGAGGATCAAGGTGTATCTCATCTTAAAGTTTTACTACACTTAAAAAATAGATCAAATAAGCCAGTTGATGAGGTTAAACTTATTGATAGAGTTCCTCCTATAGCGTCTATTGACAGAGATTTTGCAATGGGTACATTACATCCTGATAAAGTAATTAGGCATGAGCATAAAGGAACAATATTAAAATGGAATATTTCTACATTAGATCCTTATGAGGAAAGAATAATTTCTTATAATATTATTTCAAAATTAAAAATAATTGGTGGGGTTACTTTACCTAATGCTGTTGTTAAGTTTAAAGGCAAAGGTAAAAAAACCAGAAGAATTCTTTCAAATAAGGAAACATCAAAGCATTAATTTTTGTTTCTTTTTTGTTTTTCTTATGATTTTACTATATATTAATTACTCTAATTTACTCTTATTATATGTGTAAATACCGGAAAATATAAAAAGCCATCTCAAATCTCATAAAGTTAAGCCCCCGCGTAGCTCAACGGTATCTTATATTGAAAGATATAAGGCGTTAGAGAGCGTTCGGCTGTAGATGGTGCCTTGATTTGCACTTTGCTATGATGATAGGTACTCAGCCAAAACCGAAAGGTTGGTGGTTCAAATCTGCCCGCGGGGATCCTTTTTATTAAAAAAGAATTGAGAGGTTAAGAAAATGAAAGTTATGGTTGATAAAAATACATGTATTGGTTGTGGTGCATGCGCTGCAATTGCTCCAGACATTTATGTTATGGGTGATGATACAAAAGCTGACGTTAAAGTAGAAGATGTTCCAGATGATAAAGAAGGAGCTGCAAAAGAAGGTTCAGATAGTTGTCCAGTTAATGCAATTAAATTAGAATAAGTTTATTTTTTAATTACTTATTTATTATACCATCAATTTTTTAATTGTTTTATTTGTATTATAAAAAGTAATAATTAATTTATGGGGTTGATAATTATGGCTAAAATTACAAAAGATATGTTATTTTCAGAAATTCTTGAGAAATATCCTCAAGTAGGAGATGTTATTATGGGTGCAGGATTACATTGTTTAGGATGTAGTGGAGCTGCATTTGAATCTGTCGAACAAGGTTGTAAAATGCATGGCTTTGATGACGAAAAAATAGCTAAATTAGTTGAAGATATGAATAAAAAATTAGAGTCAAATGATTCTAAAGAAAGTCAAAAACCAGAAGAAGAATAATCATTAATATTTTAACGGAGGAATTAAAAATGGAAGAAGAACAAAAAACAGAAGAAACATGTGAATCATGTGAACCTAAAGAAGAAGAAAAGAAAGAATGTACTGAAGAAGAAAAGGAAGAAGGATGCTGTGGATGTGCTTGTGAAGAGAAATCAGAAGAAGCTCCAGCAGAAGAAGCTCCAGCAGAAGAAGCTCCAGCAGAAGAAGCTCCAGCAGAAGAAGCTCCAGCAGAAGAAGCTCCAGCAGAAGAAGCTCCAGCAGAAGAAGCTCCAGCAGAAGAAGCACCAGCAGAAGAAGCTCCAGCAGAAGAAGCTCCAGCAGAAGAAGCTCCAGCAGAAGAAGCTCCAGCAGAAGAAGCTCCAGCAGAAGAAGCTCCAGCAGAAGAAGCTCCAG
>Ga0257124_1000063_pt1 | contig 145448 bp, 138 predicted proteins | sample SI106_150metaG_FD_190154 | JGI IMG/M metagenome (GOLD analysis project Ga0257124, IMG submission 190154) | Marine microbial communities from Saanich Inlet, British Columbia, Canada - SI106_150 | ecosystem: Environmental > Aquatic > Marine > Inlet | place: Canada: British Columbia | collected...
GGATATATTTATTCATGAAAAAACGGGTTATAAAATGGGTTCTTTCGTTCTATATTATACTCCGTTTTTTCCTTTATACATCATGGTTCCCGCATTTTTTGGGTTCAAAAACTTAGGACTTTTTAGAAAAACAATATTGATGAATGTTGTTTTTTAAGGTATAATAAAAGGATTCATTAAATTTCTAAAAATGAAGATCGAAAAATTCGACAACAATGACGGAATCGAGCAAGAAAAATTAATGGCAACAATTAATTTTGAAGAGGATAAAAGTTTTAAAGAAGTTCCCTTCCCAGACGGAGTGAATAAGTTAACGAACTGTGGTAACTATAGCATTATAAGTCTTAAGGACGGAATCACATATGTTGATGAAAGGGGAAATATACAGCCAGATGTAGATCCTATGATTACTGGAACGCCTATAACTGGAGACACCCTAAAAAGAATCTCTCCTCTAAACAATTTCAAAGACTATTTAAGTACTAATCCTGACAGAGATGACGAAGACTATATTGGAAACGTATTTCCTGCCGATAGCTTTTCACAAGAGTTTCGAATAGCTTTAATCGAACACGTTCTAGCGCCTACTAATGAGAATTATATTAGATATGGGAGCATTAACTGGGAAATAAAAAAGAATGTGAATGTAACAAAGGATAATAAGTTCCTTCTTGTTGGTGGCATGATTCCGGTAAAAACATGTGACGATGATGGAAATTTTGAACCCCCTCGAAACTGGGAACTTTTTCCTGAGAATTTCCCTAAAGACATTACGTCATCTAATGATCACGTTCTCTCTCCCACATATTCAGCAACAATCACTGAAGATAGTGTGCAAATTATTAAAAACGATGGATTACCAATATTTTTAACAGAGGATAAAATTAGTTCTGTTGGCGACAATATATTGATAGACCCTAAGGACGAGAATGTTTTGTTTTACGTAAGTTCAAAATCCCCTAGTGAAATTTGGAAAGTAACCATCGATCCCCTATCCGATAAAATAAAAAAAGAAAGGTTGATCATGCCTACTGCATATCAAACGTTTCGCGGATTCAAACTAGACCCAAGTGGAAACTTTTTCATGGGGATTGGCAAAAGAAACGGTGTGAATAATTTGGTTACGTTAAATCGCTATTCGATGAAAGAAGGCGGGGAGATCGAAGAGATAACACATTTCGATTTTGACGATCAAGAACGTTTGAGACTTATTGATGAACGCTATACATTGAAATGCTACAAGACAAACTTTGCCGAAGTATCAAAAAAGTTGGAAGCAAGAGTACTGCAAGAAAAAATGAGTTCTTTGGAAAAAATAGATGTTTTTGCAGAACCAGCAAAATCAGAAGCGCCCGTAATTCCTGAGGATGAGGCAGCGACCTTTGATGGTCTCAAAAAACAATATGAACAGCAATTTGAGCAGCAAATGCGAGGGAAAGCGTTCGATATGAAGGTAATACAAGATCTAAAAGAAAAATTACAAACCCTTCGAACATCACTGGAATCCAAGGAGATAAATGAGCTACAAATCAACTACATCACACGTGATATCGAAGCAAGAATCAAGCAAGAAGAGACAAAAATCATTAATGCAGAAAAAGAACTCCAGGTGACCAAAGTAGATATCGCCGTTACCGAAATTCGAGGAAGGTTAAACCAGGAACTTTCATTTTCTCAAATTAATGTTCTTCGTCCGAAAATTAAAGCAATTCAAAATACATCTAATTTACCTACCAAGTTACAACAAGAAGTCTCCACATTAGTTGAACAGTTTACAGATCTGGAGGCTACTTTTTACAGAAGTAAGGGGGCGGAAATCGAAAAAGAAGTTCAAGGCATTTTTGACAGTACAAAAAGAGAATTAGAAAAGTTAACGAGCAAGCCACGATTTGATGCATGGTATGAAACGGAATTGCCAAAACTGAGAAGGTCTCTACAGGAACACGCTGACAATTGTCCCCCGACGGCCACCGAAACACTCGAAAAGATTCATACGCTTCGAACAAATCTCAATGAACTTGCGGGGAAACATAACGAAAAATTCCAAGAAGAATATGCCGAAATACGAGAAAAAAGTGTCGAAAATCAAGGGACTGAGCGAAGGCTGTTACAACATGATATTGTAGATTTTTGGACGCGAGTCAGAAGCAAAAAGTTCACTTCACGTGAGGAGGCAGAGACATACCTTCAAACGAGTGATTTAAAACAAGAATTACTTGAGCGGATGAGTCTTTTGCACGAAAAAAATTCAGATGTTGCTAAGGAATTTGAGAAGAAATTCAAAGTGGAGGAATCTCAAATTTTATATGAAATCGAATCTCAGGAAGGAGAACTTCTCAATGAAACAGGCGAACAGATGGTTGCTTTTGGAAAAACTCTTTTTCCTCGATGGGAAGGAACAGTAGAACGACAAAGAGTGCCTCAAAAAACAGAACTTCTTTTTCAAGAGAATCAAAAAACGTATGGTCCGGGTGTCAAAGCGAAAGACATATTGGGCGACATTAGTCTCCTTTTGACGAATTCAGAAGGACACGAAAAGAAACTTCGTCTCTGGCAAGATCAGCAAGAAGAATCTGATTGGCGTCTTGGGGCTATGGAATACCGTGGAAAAGAAGTAGCAGAATCATATCTCACACAAGGAGAATATCGTGAATTTAAAAAGTTATGGAAATCATGGAATGAAAAGAATTCTTCGCTCAAGAAACAGTGGAAGGAAAAACAAAAAGCATTGCATGAAAAATATAGCGAACGAAAAAAAACAAAAGAACGCAAAGACAATAAAGAAGAAGTACAAGCGGGGGACGAAACGTGGAAAGAAGAATATAAAAAACTATTGGGAGAATATTCTACCTTTTGTGCAGAAAACAAAGTACTCTTGCTTCTCCATGTTGAAAAAATTGCAAATGCGCCAGAGGCTGAATTTGAAAATGGAAAAGGATTTGTGCCTGAAATTAAAAGTAACTGGGTAGTGGGACCTGAAGATGAGGACTTACTTGAGGAAATGGCACAGAGATTGCAAATGCAGTCTGATCTAAAAGAAGGAATGCTCGACATGAAGGGCCACACCGGAACAGGAAAAGATGTTATTCTTCGAATTTTTGCTGCCAAGACAAATCGTCCGCTTTTCAAAATGGACTGTACAAAATGGACAACTGAGGCAGAACTCGGAGAAGATTTGATGTTGGAAGTAGAGGATGGAGCGACAAAAACCATTAAAGTTCCATCAGCAATACTCGAAGGAATTAAAACTCCTGGAGCTATTGTTTATTTTAATGAATTTAACGCGATGCCAGAAATCGCTCAAATTTTCTTGCATGCATTATTTGATGAATCTCGTGCCATGACGCTAAAAACAAGATCGGGAGAAGTTGTAAAAGCGGCAAGAGGAGTACTCTTTGTGGATTCTCGTAATCCTGGGTATCCAGGAACATTTGACCCACAGTGGGCAACGAGAAGTCGTATGGTCGAAATGGAAATTCCATATTCATCAGTGCATCGAGAAAAAACTGAAGAAACGTGGGACAAGGATAATTCTAATAAACCATATGCCGTCACTGAAGCACTTAAAGTGGCGAGGAGTATAGATTCTCTAGAGGATCTGACATTTGATCCAAACCTCCAACGAAATGAATTCGTTCGTCTCTGGGAACATGTCGTAAATGGAATGCCGAAAGATGAGACTGTTCCGGAAATAACGGACATTCAAAAATTTGATTTAGAAGTGGTGTTGGCACTTGTGCAATTTGTGGGACATTTACGCAATGATTTTGTAAAAGGATTTGATAAAGGTATTCGTGCTTCAGAAAAAAAGAATCTTTTGCCCATAACACAACCGATCACGCTTCGTGAAATGCGTCGTTGTGCCTATGTATTGAGCCGTATCTCCGATGAAGAAAAGTTGAAGCTAGATCCAGAGCGATGTGCGAAGGATCTGTTGGAAACAGAGTATTTGATCAAGATCGACTCCGAAAAAGATCGTGAAAAAATCCAAACCTGGCTGAATACGCAAACATCTCAAAAACGTGTGGCCGTTTCATAATGAATTCTCATGCCACTTCAAGAAAATATTCATTCTAAAGAAAAAAAATCAACTGCAAGTCATTTGCGGCAGGTGCAGCATTTATGTCAAAATTTCAGTACAGAACAAGTGAAGGTTGTACCGGGAAAAGATTGGGCTATACACTATCCGAAAGGAGAGGAAAACAGAAAGGAACTGCTACAAGGAGTTTTGGAAGGGAAATATACGAAGGCAGAAGTACAAAACGATTTGCAACCTGATGGAATTATTTTTCCCTCAGAGGGTTTGGAGACGGAAGGATTTAAATCCATAGAATCTCAATTACGAGATATTACAAGTAGAATTCAGCACTCTGATACAGGGCAGTTATTGGATATACTGGAACAATCTCAAAACAAAGATGTCGCGATTGATGATGTTGTTTCTTTTTACGATTCAATCGTCCAAAATCGTACGCGTCAAAAACTCATCGATTCTTATGGAAACACTGGAAAGGAGCAGATTAAGCATGCATTAGAGCAGGAATATAAAACGGCGGGGACAGAACGTTCTTCAAAAGAAAAAATTATTCAGCAGCTCAAAAATGAATGGATTGAAGAAACACTTAACGCAGAAAAAACAAAAGAAATCGCATTATCAGAAGAAGAACGAAAAGTTTTGGACACGCTTCGTCCTGCTTTTGAGCAATATGTAAAAAAGGGAAATCATGAAGGATATGATACTCTTTTTGATTTCTTTCAAAAAGATCTCAAGATAAAGGAGATTCCTTCACAAACAAAGGAATCTGAAACTCCTCAACTATCTGAAGAAGAAAAAAGCAAACTTCAAGAGGAATTGGAACCGTTTATGCCGGATCCGGAAGCACCAAACCAAGAAGAAGACCTCACGATTCCTCCCGCGGAAAAAGATATCTACGAAGTTCCACCACTGCAAGAAGAGACTGAAGAAGAAAATAATAACGAGCAAGAATCACAAGAAACAGAAGCCGATTCCACAGAGTCAAAAGAAAAAACACCGCAAACAGTTTTCTTTGAAATTACGGCAAATGGGACAAGTAAAGCCGTTAAGATTGGAAAATATGCAGATGCAAGAAAAAGTTATTACAATCCATCAACTCTTGAATGGAGTACACAAAAAAAAGTTTCGGAATATAAAGAAACATTAGAAGGTTCTGAAAGACAAACCATACGAGGCCGTTTGGAATCAAAATTGCACGCGCTTCCTATTCCAGTAAATCATGCCATTGATCTTCAATCACTTACACATACCAGTGAACAACCGCCACGCATTTTTCGCGATCAGAATGGTTGTTTTTACATACAAGGTACGGGGCAAGGAGAATTTTCGATTGATTTTCTGAGAGAAGACATTCCTTTTCAATCCAGTGTAGTATCTGAAGATTTACAAGAAATATTTCGACCTGGCACACTTTCAGGAGAAACCGAATCGTTGCTCAAGAGTCTTTCTGGAACAAATACCCAAAAGGCACTCTCCATACAGCAATATATTAAGAAAAATAAATTTTATCCAGGAAATGGAAGTGATCTCAAAAAAGCAGGGGCACTGCAAGCGAAACTAAAACACACGTCTACGGGAGAGAATTATATTCAAAATCTGGATATATCGAAATTTCTAGAATGTTATTCCGCACAAAATCTTTTTATTGCACTATGCCGATCTATAGGCGTTCCTGCGCGATTAGTGACCGGACATAGCATTGATTCTGCAAAAGGAGGGAAAGCAAAAATAACAGATGCAACGGGACACGCGTGGTCCGAAATCTGGGATGGAACTCAATGGAAAACAATTGATGCCACTCCGTCACAAACGGAAGAAAAAGAGGATGAATCTCAAAAGGAAAAGCCCGACAACACGCCTACCGAACAAGCGAATACTGACGAGCTGGAAACTTCATCGCCTCCTCCCGAAGAACCTCCTTCTAAAAAAGACGATGATCCCGACACAAGCGAGACTGCTGAGGGTGATTCCGGTGAGACAACCGATTCTTCTGAATCATGTGAAACATCTGATTCTTCTGAAGTAGGTGAAGCCTCTGATAGCGATTTTTCTGAAGCACAAGAAAATCAACAACAAATGGAACAAACGTTGCAGGAAAATACGCAAAAACAAAAACAAATGCAGGATCAAATGACTCAAGCAAAATCTGCCGAAGAACTTCAGCAGATAAAAGATGAGCTTGAAGAAAATGATGAATTACTAGATGACTCGAAAAAAGAATTAGAAGAAAAACTTGAAGCACAAGAAGATGCGCTCAAGGACGAAATAAAAGATATGCTCGAAAAAATGAGTGAAGACGGATTTTTGAATGAAGAAAAGCTCGAAGAACTCAAAGAACAATTAGAAGATGGAACCAATCTTGATGAACTCTCTCAGTTTGAACAACAAATACAAAGAGAAAATAAACTCTATGAAGAATATGAGAAAATACGAGAGGAAGTAATGCCGCTTATAGAAGATTGGTACCAATACTTCGTTGAGTGTTTGCCTCGTGAAGAAGAATTCACATATGATGAGGATACTGAAAGTCGTCGAGGAAAATTTGATTCTCGAGCCGCAAACAAATTTCGTAATTGGGTTTTTGGAACGGTTAATAATCCTCGGATTATTGAACAAAATTTAGAACCCAAATTTATCTCCTCTATTGTTCTGGATATAAGTGGATCTATGAGTGGACAAAAAATAAAAGATGCCCAAAAGCTACTGATTTTTTACAACGAACTCTTTTCGATGATTACGAAAAAGTTTGGATATATCCGATTTTCTATCCACCTTTTTAATGGGGGTATTACAGAAGTAAAAGACTTCGATCAAGATTATGATTCTCCAGAACAGTATACATTTCCTGATGGATCAACTTCTACGATAAAATATCGCCTTATGGACACCGTCAAAGCAGGAGGAGGAAATGATGACTTTTCTGCCATAAAAAGAGCCTCTGAACGACTTGAAACTGAAAAGGAAGGCTTCCCTGATTACGCTTCTGCGATGTATTTTATTGGAGACGGAGGAATCCCCGATTCAGAGGCAGAAAAAATAAATGAGTTTATGGAACAAGATTTTGGGGAACATCTGAAATTTGGTGTTTTATTGGGAAGTGATGAAAACGAACGGCAACAACTCGTGAAAATGTTCGGCGAAGAAAATACTGAGATGTCTCCCGATTTCGACGATTTAGTGGAAAAAAACATGTTGCGATTTTCAGAAGATGTAACTGAATACGTTGAAACCTTATAAACAGTTATTCATAAAGAACGCTTAGAATCACTTTTCAACACCAGTTGTGAGTAATTTTTCTAGGAAAATATGTTTGACATCCTCATCCAATCCCAAGCTGTTGCAGACACACAGCGACAGGTTTTTAAGATATTATGGAAGTTTGGTAAGAAAAACTTTATTTTTTGTAGAAAAACAGAATCCTTCCATTTTTGAGGTGTCGCCAAGTGGTAAAACACTGAATTTTGATGCCAGCATCAGGAGGCAGGGTCCCTCCACCTCCTGGACATGAAATATTTGGATTTTCCCTTTGTAAAATCGCAAGGAACCCTGCCGGGCTTGAAGCCAGTGTTTCTCAGGGGGTAGAATCCCTCCGCCCCAGCCACATAAAAAAACACCCCCACGACACAACTCGAGGGGACCATTTTTTTGTTTTTATTTGAAAGTGCTAGAAGTTCAAAACTATGTTTACCATTAGTCAGTTCTTTCCATTACAACCTCCCGAAGGAAAAAGTAATAGCCAAATTTTTTTGCGATTGGACTGGCGGATCCAACAAATGAAGGACTATAAATTCTCACAAAGTCTTTCATTGGCGCTTCTTGGAATGATGAAATTATTCTCATCGATTGAACATCCAGAGCACACATTTTTACATCTTTTCGAGACAATCTCAGATGGGAAGCTTTTATTGAGCGGTACTTCCTTTCTCTTCTCCGAGGAGAGGAGCCATACCTTCAGATGCTTTAAGTCACGAAAGCAATCTTTGTAATTTCCCAAAGTGACAAGGGGGAAGAATTCTTCTTCCGATAGGCCTGAGACATTACAGACTCAGAACTGGGAACTAAACGAACGGAAACTGGTAAAGAGCGAAACACTTTAACAATCTAACCCGAAGATCAAATTGTTAGGATAGTATACATCAAATTCAGAATTTAAGCAAGAGGTATTGAGGGCTTTTTCGTTGAATCCGTATGTCTTTTAATGAGAAAATCTTTTGACTTTTTCCTCGTACCTATGTATTACTGTGTGAGTACAAAGTTACAAAGACATGCAATGCAACTTGTAAAAGATATCGAGACCATTCAGACAACCCAAAAACGCATAGGAGAAATGCTTAAGAAGCTCTCCCTCAAAGGGGAATCAGTGTCTGATATTGTGCAGATAGTGCGGTTTCTCGAGTCACAGAAGGTGGTCGTTCCGACGCCAGAAGGGACGGCTTTATTTGATGTGTGTGGAACCGGGGGGACAGGAAAACAACGAATGAATCTTTCTACCGCGCTCGCAGTGAAACTCGCAAAAGAGTTCTCCATTGCCAAGCATGGGAATAAGGCCAGTTCTGGGCGATGTGGAAGTTTCGATATCATTGAGCGATCGTCGTTTCCTATTTGCAAAGCGCCTGCACAAACACAAGTAGAACTTCGCAGAAATAATATCGCATTTCTGTTTGCCCCAGCCTTTCATCCAGTCCTCGGACTGTTGGCTCCGGTGAGGCAATCCTTATCTCATCCAACAATTTTTAATCTCGTAGGACCCCTCCTCAATCCCATGAGTTCGCTTACGGCCCAACTTATCGGGGTCAAAGATATTCCTACAGCACGAAAATTGGCAGAGGTTTGTGCTCAACTCGGAAAGAATGCACTTCTCGTCCACGATACCGTTTTTGGTTTGGATGAAGTTTCTATTGGAGGAGAGACGCATTATTTCAAAGTTATTGATAGGAATATCGAAGAAGGGACATTTGTTCCAGAAAATTTTGGAATTGAGCGAGTAACAGACTTCGCGCTCATTCGAGGGGGAGAAAATCTCGATGAAAATGTTCACACCTTCACCTCCCTCATAGAGGGAACAGCCACGCCTGCCCAAGAAGCATTTCTTGAAATTAATTATCGTGTTGCGAAAGACTTCTTTTCTTCATTTCAAAAATGACCATTTTAGACACCATTCTTGAACACAAACTCAAAGAAGTCGCGATGCTTCCGAATTTCATGGAACGAGACTTGCGTCCCAATCGGAATTCTTTGACAAGAGCGCTCTCGGAAAAGGCTCAAATTCATATTATTTCAGAAGTGAAACAGGCATCGCCTTCAAAAGGGCATATCCGTTCAGTAAATCCGGCGGAGCGGGCGAAATTGTATGAACAATCCGGAGCAACGGTGCTGTCTTGCCTGACGGATGAAGCATTTTTTGGAGGAAATTGTGAAGATCTTCAAATGGTATCGGAAGCGGTATCAATTCCGGTGATACGGAAGGATTTTATTTTTACAAAAAACCAAATTGCTCAAGCCAGATACGCGGGTGCAGCGAGTTATTTGCTCATGATGGAGGTGATCGAAAAAACAGGAGCGAATCTCACAGAACTCATCGAATATGGTCGAGACCTCGGGATGGAACCTTTGGTAGAAATTCAGAATGAAGTGGCGCTTATGACCGCGGTCCAAGCCGGTGCGAAAATTATTGGAGTGAACAGTCGAAACTTCCAAAAGGAAGGTCTGCCTATCGAGTTTGAACGATTTGAAAAACTTCTTCCTCTTATTCCAAAGGGGATTCTTCGTGTGGCAGAGTCTGGTATTTGTACGACTGCAGATGTGAAAAACGTCAGCTCATTGGCAGATGCAGTTCTTATTGGAACAGTGCTTATGGAACAAAAAGATGAAGCGGTTCGGGAATTTATTTCTTCTCTTCAAACAATATGAGCAAGACAGATTATCAACAAACGGTGTTAAACAAAAGTGGATGCTTCGGTGACTTCGGGGGGTGCTACGTGCCTGAGATGCTGATGCCCGTGATGCAAAATTTGCAGAAAGCTTTCTTCGAAGCCAAAGAAGACGAAGGCTTTCTTCAGGATTTAAAAGATTTGTATGAACAATACGGGGGACGTGCGACACCGCTTTTCTTTGCTCAAAATCTTACAGAACAACTTGGAGGGGCGAAAATCTACATTAAAAACGAAGGGCTCAATCATACTGGTGCCCATAAGATGAATCATTGTTTGGGACAAATTCTTCTCGCCAAGCGCATGGGAAAAACACGAATTATTGCAGAGACGGGAGCCGGTCAGCATGGTGTGGCAACGGCGACGGTCTGCGCCAAGTTTGGAATGAAATGTTGTATTTATATGGGAAAAAAAGACTACGAACGTCAACGACCAAACGTCTTCTGGATGGAGCGATTGGGAGCAGAAGTGGTTCCCGTTGAGGAAGGCGGTCAAAGTCTTCGAGATGCGGTGAATGCTGGACTGCGAGACCTTCTGAGCAATCCTCATGACACACATTACCTTCTCGGAACGGTCTGCGGACCACATCCTTATCCGGTGATGAATACGTTTTTTCAAAAAATAATCAGCGAAGAAATTCGAGATCAAATGGAAGATTTAACGGGAAAAATTCCAGATGCCGTTATTGCCTGTGTGGGAGGAGGATCAAATGCAATGGGATCATTCTTTGATTTCTTTGACGACCCTGGAGTACAGCTTATCGGAGTGGAAGGAGGCGGGAAAGGAATTACTGAAAATGAAAAGGAATGTGATCATGCCGCTCGATTCCAAACCGGAACCGTGGGGGTTGTGGAAGGGATGAAAACCTATTTCCTGCAAGATGGAGATGGACAATTAAAAAATACACACAGCATTTCCGCGGGACTCGATTACAGCGGAGTCGGTCCACAGATTTCTTATCTGCAAAACGAGGGACGTATTGCGATGACGTATGCAACGGATGAAAAAGTTCTCGAAGCATATGATTTATTGGCTCGAACAGAGGGAGTTATCGCCGCAATGGAAAGTTGCCACGCGGTCGCCGAAGCGATTCGATTGGCGCCAACGTTATCTTCCAAAAAATCAATAGTCGTGCACGTCAGTGGACGAGGGGATAAAGATCTTTTTATCACCGCTCCGAAGTTTGCCAATAATGACTTCAATCAATATCTGCGTTCCCACCTTCAACAATATGAATAAATTAATGACCCATATCGTGGCGGGGTATCCGGACATGCAAACGTCTGAGGAACTGGTGAACATCATGGACAGGGTGGGAGTTTCTTTTGTCGAAATTCAAATCCCATTTTCCGATCCCGTAGCCGATGGACCCACCTTAATGGGGGCGCAACAAGTTGCGCTTGAGAATGGAACGACTCCCGAAGATGTATTCCAACTTACCGAACGTCTTCAAAAAACAGTGAAGGTTCCGCTTCTTTTTATGACGTACTTCAATGTGGTTCATTCCTACGGAGTGGAAGCCTTTTGTAAACGAGCCGGGGAGCTGGGTGTGTACGGACTCATTGTTCCGGACATGCCGATGGAAGAAGAACAAAACGAGCACTATTTATCGGCGTGCAAGCGTCAGGGCCTCCATGCGATTCAAATTATCTCGCCCCTTACTCCGAGGGAACGATTGAAGAAAATTGCGAAGGTGGCTTCCGGATTTGTGTATTGTGTGAGTCGAGAAGGGGTCACGGGATCGGGAACAGAATTGAATCCAAATCTTTCAAATTACCTGCACACGGTGCGTCAGTATATCGACATTCCGATTGCTCTCGGGTTTGGGATTAGTACGCGTGATCACGTTCTCTCAGCGTTAGAATCTTCCGACATTGCGGTTATCGGATCGGCTGTTGTAGACGTCTACAATAAGGAAAAGAAACTCGCAGAAGTCGAGGATTTTTTAACAGAAATAATGCGATGAAAACAAAAATCTGCGGAATTCGAACTACAGAAATGTTGCAGGCTTGCGTGGATTCAAACGTTGCTTTTCTCGGGTTCAACTTCGTCCCGACGTCTCGGCGATGCGTGACTTCTGAATTTTTAAATCAACTCACACCCTCTCCCAAACATTCGCAATACGTCGGAGTGTTTCAGAACCAATCACTTGAAGAGGTGAAATCTCTCGCAACGAAATACAACCTCGACTTCGTGCAACTTCACGGACAAGAGTCGCTCGCCTTTATTCAGGAGCTATCACAGCGGGTTATAAAGGGGATTTCCTTGCAGAAGAAACATGACATTGAGGTCGTAATGCAGTATCTTGGGCACGTAAAAATTATTCTTTTAGATGGTCCTCTGCCGGGAAAAGGAAAGGCTGCGGAAACCGCATTACTAGAAGAAGCGGTACAACTTTGTCGAGCATCCAATCAAGCGTACGCGATTGCCGGAGGGATTGGGGAGGACAATGTTGAAGCGCTTCTCGAACGGTATCCTGATGCTCATTTTTTTGACACAGCGTCCGCCATCGAAGACCAACATGGTCACTTCTCTGAAACAAAACTCACCTCACTTCTTACAAAAATATCATGACATTTACGACTGTCTCCCCACTTCCAAAGGCTTCTGATGTGCTCGAACAATACCCACTTTCTCCTGAAACGGAAAAGCGCATTGCTCAGCATAGACAGGAAATACAGGATATTTGTTCTGGAAAGGATAAGAGACTCCTCCTGATTATCGGACCGTGTAGTGCGTGGCCAGAAGACGCGGTGATTGAGTACGCTCAAAAACTCAAAAAGGCGACTGAATCGTTGAAAGACAAAGTAAAAGTTGTTTTCCGAGTTTACACACAAAAGCCAAGAACAACGTTTGGATGGAAAGGGGCATTGTTGCATCCAGATCCTTTCGGAGAACCGGATGTTCCGGCTGGAATTGCGTATTGCCGAAAAATGATGCTTCACGTTGTAGAAGAAATAGACCTGCCGATTGCAGATGAAGTTTTGTATACCGATCTTTGTCTTCCGTACTTGAGTGATTTGTATAGTTATGGATGCATCGGGGCTCGGTCATCAGAATTGCAACGAAAACGAATGGTTGCTTCGGGGATAGATTTTCCGATGGGAATGAAAAATCCTACCAGTGGTGACCTGACAAAAGCCATTCAAAGTGTACTTGTTGCGCAAGAGGAAAACGGTCCGTTTCCGCATCTGGGAGAAGCCGTTCGAACGACCGGGAATCCGTATGCGCATCTTGTCTTGCGAGGCGGGGGAGGACGACCGAATTATTACAACCATGTTCTTGATCTCGCGACGGAATTGCTTTCTACACAAAAAATTAAAAACCCATCCATCATCGTCGATGCCAGTCATGAAAATAGTATCAACGGCAATGGAAAGAAAAATACACTCAGCCAATTAGTCGTTGCCGAGAGTGTGCTCGCGTATAAAAAAGAGCACCCGGAGGGGGCGGTAAAAGGATTGATGATGGAGAGTTTCCTCCATCTTGGAAAACAAGATATTCCTTCCGACGACGCACAGTGTGTTCACGGAGCATCACTCACGGATGCGTGTTTGGGATGGGATGAAACCGAAGCTTTCTTGAAAAAAATTACACACTGATGAAAGCTTTCCAACTCTCTTCGTATCCAGGGCTCACTCCGCTCGCACTTTTCGCATCGTTGAGAAAGGCGTACGGGGCTCCTGCGATTTTGCTCGAATCAGCGGTGCAAGATGAAACCAATCGTATTTCGTTTGTGGCGTGTGCGCCTGTGCAACAGGTGGAAGTGTCGGATGATATTGGATATTGTCTTCGTGAGACACTCGCAAAATGTCACTCCTTTCGTCACAATCCGTATTTTTCGGGTGGTCTCATGGGAGGGATTTCTTTTGAATCGGTTTTTGATTTTTTTCCAAAATACAGCCCCAAACACGAAGAAAATATTCCGCGAACGCTTTTGTATGAATTTGGATTGGTTTGCGTTTTTGATCACGTACAAAATCTCATCACGATTCTCCAGCATCCAAAAAACCAATGTGAAGATATCGAAGCAATTCTTCGCGCAATAACTCCCATCTCGCCCTCTCCCCTCAATACACAAATACCCGGAGGGAAGGATGCTCCTGACCCGACATTTCTCGAATCGGTAAAAACAGCGCGTGATGCTATTTATGCGGGGGAAGTGTTCCAACTGGTGTTGTCGCATGTCTTTGAAGAAGATATTCCAACGGGGAGAGAACTGGATTTGTACAGTGCCTTGAAGCAACTCGAACCAACCACGCATCTGATACTTGCCGATTACGGTCAGCACGGAATCTATACCTGTGCGAGTCCGGAAATTATTGGGAAAAAAGTAGGATCACACTTACTCGTTTCGCCGATAGCGGGAACCCGTCGTCGGAAATTAACCGAAGCCGAGAACAAAAAAACAGAAGCAGAACTTCTTTCTGATCCTAAAGAAAACGCAGAACACGATATGTTGGTGGATTTGGGACGCAACGATCTGGGACGCATTTCCATTCCCAAAACGATTCAGGTGACGAAGCATAAATATCTTCAGGCGTATGCGCATGTGATGCATTTGCTCAGCGATATTGAAGCAGAGATAGATCCGCAGTACGACGCTGTTGATTTTTTGAAAAGTATTTTCCCAGCGGGCACACTCAGCGGGGCTCCAAAATTACGAGCGATTAATCTTATTCAATCTTTGGAAAACAGTTCCCGAGGATTCTATGGGGGCGCAACGGGAATGATCGCTACCAACGGTGATCTTCAGATGGCGATTAATATTCGAGGAGTGCACTTGCAGAACGGTCGAGCAAAAATACAAGTCGGGGCGGGTATTGTAAAAGACAGTGTTCCAGAGTATGAATGGAAAGAACTTCAGAATAAATCACAATCACTCCGGAGAGTTCTCGCGTCTCTTCCTCCTTCAAAACAATGAAAATCCTGATGATCGATAACTACGATTCGTTCACCTACAACTTGATGCAATACGTTCGAGAACTGGACGTGGAGGTTATTGTTGAGCTCAACAACAAGATTACGCTCGATGAAATTCAAACGATGCATCCGGACGGAATCATTCTCTCGCCCGGACCGGGGACGCCACTGACTCCAGAGGATGTGGGGATTTGCACAGATATTATTAAAAAATTATCAATACCAACGCTTGGGGTGTGCCTTGGGCATCAGCTCATGGGACATTTACACGGAGGAACAATCATCCGTACGGAACCCAAACATGGGCAACCCTCACCCATTCACCAGAGGGGATTAAGTCCACTTTTCAAAGACCTCCCGAACCCGTTCGAAGCAATGCGGTATCACTCACTCATTGTGGACAAAGACAATTTCCCAGAAGCACTCACGATTACCGCGGAGACGGAAGATGGTATTATCATGGCATTTGAGCACAAAGAAAAACCACTCTACGGGGTGCAGTTTCATCCTGAATCAATCGGGACACCGCACGGAAAAACCATTATCAGTAATTTCCTGAATTTATGTCAGCCCCAATAATTCCCATCCCAGGATCTAAGTCGATTGCTCAACGCGCACTCATCTGCGCGGCACTCTGCACGAAACCGACCATCCTGCACAATGTTCCCGATGGAGACGATGTTGGGCATCTCCTGCAGGCACTCGAACAATGTGGCGTCGAAATAAAATCGTTGGAATCATCAGTCTTTGAAATCACACCACCGAAAGCGTTCACGCTTCAAAATACAGACTTCAACGTTGGACATGGGGGCGCGCCATTGCGATTTCTTATGAGTTTTCTTGGACTCGTTCCTGGCGAAAAAATCCTCGATGGATCAGAACGATTGCGAGAACGACCCATTTCATCTCTCGTTCAATCACTCAAAAACGCAGGGGCAGACATCACTGATAAACTCCCTCTGACCATCCGACAGCACAAACTATCAGAAGAAATTATTATAAAGGGAGGAGACAGTAGCCAAGGCATCAGTTCACTTCTCTTGAGCGGTGTTGCTCTGGGGGTAAAAAAAATAGTCATCACTGGCGAACGAACGTCGGTTTCTTACATCAGCCTAACACAAAAAGTTCTTGCGGACTTTGGGGTTCTGTCGGCAGAAACCATGGATGGATACATGCTCTTGGGGCATTACACATCGCATGAAACGTATTTTGTGGAACCAGATTGGGCGAGTGTGGGGTATCTGGCAGGAGTTGCTTTGCTCCAAAAAAAATCATTCATCATTCCGCATCTTACGTTGAATTCATCACAACCTGATGCCCTCATCGTCCCCGCTCTACAGGCTATGGGAATGGAAATAGGGGAAACACCAGAAGGACTCCTCTTCACGCCGTCAGGCTCGTTGCAGAGTCCAGGAACTGTGGACTGTCGTCTCTTCCCAGACAGTGCGTTGACGTTGGCAGTGCTCGCAGCTTTTTGTAAAGGAACAACAACGCTCACAGGACTTCATACTCTCCCGCTCAAGGAGTGTGATCGGCTCACGGCTCTCCACACAGAACTCGCGCAGATGGGGATACTCAGTGAAGTCACCGAAGATTCCATTGTGATTCACGGAGGGGAACCGAAGGAAGCAACCATCCAAACATACGATGATCATCGGATGGCGATGGCGTTTGGGATGGCACAGATGAAAATTCCAGGACTGCGAATCCAGAATCCGGAGGTTGTTTCCAAATCGTTCCCAGGGTTTTGGGATGTCCTTATCAATCTCAAATAAGCGCTCGACATTGTAATATTTGTGTTACCATACTCCTATGAAAGTACAAAAGAAAAAAGTTACCAAGCTCATCCAGGCCTTTCTCTTGCTGAAGGATGAAAAAAAAGCGCAGGCATTTTTTGAGGATATTTTTACACCACAGGAAATCGAAGCTCTCATTGAACGATGGGAAATAGTTCAAATGCTTCTGGAAACGGATCTTCCACAAAGGGAAGTCGCGAAGAAAGTCGGGTGTAGCGTGACGCTTGTGTCCCGAGCGAGTCGGATGCTTCAATATGGAACGGGAGGATTTGAAGCGGTGTATTCTCTTTTGAAAAAGAAGTAGGGATGTGTTGATGAATTCTCTCTAAATGTCGCTCAGGTGCTTGTAAGAAGCGCTTATTTGTGCTACAATATCAGGATTTATATTGAAAAAATGGGAATTTCTACACCACATCTCACAGATTCACTTGATGATGCTCCAGAAGTAATTCAAGAAGATACGCAGATAGCTTTGGAAACACTGGCTCAGCAAGTAGATCCGAAACTAAAGATAGATAAAGACAATGCAAATGATGATGCTCCAGAAGTAATTCAAGAAGATACGCAGATAGCTTTGGAAACACTGGCTCAGCAAGTAGATCCGAAACTAAAGATAGATAAAGACAATGCAAAAGCGACGCTTCTCATTGGAGATAAATGGTTCCAAATTTATCGAGTTCGAAATGGAGGAATTCGATATCAAGCGGGAGCCGGAGCGGATGTGAAAACGTTAGCGTTTACGGATCTTGATGATCTTGCGAAAAAGCTCTCAGCGCCTTTTACGAGTGCGTTTGGATCAGGGCGTCCGAATCTACGAAAACAGGTCAACAAAATATATAAAGAACTCGAGCTTATTCCAACGGGAAGTGTTCCAGTGATTGAAGAAGAGGAAGTTGTTGAACCAGAAGCTGTTTCTTACAGCATTGAAGATGATAAAAATGCCATCCTAAATCTCGATGGGCACGTTATCACCATCCAAAAAATGGAAAAGGGAATTCAACATTCTATTGATGGAAGAGTGGTGAACACGCTTTACTTCAACAATGCTCAGGATTTGAATCTCAAATTGGGAAAGTGGCTCGATCATGAAATAGGAACCGACCGATCTCATGCTCCAGCGACAATGAGAGCTATTTATACAAAACTAAAACTGACAGAAGTTACCGGAAGAGCGGAAAGCGTCGTGAGAGAAGAAGTGATACGAGAGGCCGCAGAAGGAACGATTCTTAATCTCGATTATGGAAGTTACCAACTCGGAGATAGTCCACTTCCTGAAACATACCTCTTGGTACGGAATAAAAATCACGGATCGTATTATTGTCTTTCCTTAGTGCAAGAAACGTTTGATATGATCTTTGGAAAAGATGCAGCTGAACGGGCAGGACTTTGGTCTAGTCCCTCAAGTGCGGCGGAAGGTCTTCAGGTGTATGATTTAGAACATGTGAAAAATGAAAAATATGACGAAGAGAAACATGTGAATCTCAAAAAAGGAACGGTACTAAGACTTTCGAGTGGAAGCGGTATGACACATGTCGGGGTTTCATTAGGAAACGACAAAATTGCGCACATTATCGGAGACACGCTGTACATAGATAAACTTTCTAATATTTCACAAGGATGGAATCCACGAGAGATTCTCACACCAGATTCATCTTTTGTTGAAAAACCACTGGAAACAAAAACGCATAGTGAAACTTTTATGGAGGGGCGTTCTTTGGAAGCGATTAGTCCTTATTTGAAAACTGACGGAGCGAATCTGCCAAAGATACTAGGTTATAATCCCGCTACTATTGAAGAGATTGTGTATCAACTGAACAAGGAGAAATTCCGACTGATATCGAATGCCTATGGTGGAAGATTGGTCATCAAGAAAAACACGAAGCTAAAACTTCCGAAGGAGTGGTACTAGGCATTCTCTAACAAATCCTTGCCCCAAAACTCAAAGGCAACGGGTTTCCTGTGTCTGAAGGAATCTCAAGAAACAACTGTTCCGCCTTCTTCCCACTGAACTGAGGAAGTGCCTCAAGCATGTCCGCTAAATCAGAAGCAGAAAAATGTTCTGGTGCGTGACAGGTAAGAATAACAAACAACGGTTGGTCGACGAGCAACTGAGAAACTTGCTGAAGAAGAGGGACGAGATCCTTTTCGATTTTCCACAGAGATTTCCCACCCCGTCCAAACGCAGGAGGATCAAGAATAATCGCGTCGTATTTATTCCCGCGACGGATCTCCCGCGCAAGGAACTTCTGAATATCATCACATATCCACCGTATCTTGGCGTCGGTGAGACCCGAGATTTCGGCGTTGCGCTTTGCCCAGTTTATAGCGGACTTGGCTCCATCGACGTGGCAAACTGACGCGTGAGGTGCGCTCGCGAAGAGAGAAGAGAGTCCGGTGTAGGCAAACGTGTTGAGAATCTTGAGTGGCTTTTTGGTGTCGTTGTTTACCTGCTCAGAAATCCATCGCCAGTTGTCGAACTGTTCTGGAAAAATCCCGACCTGCCCATTGGCAGAAAAGCGAAGTTCGGCGCGGATGTTGCCGATCGCTATCTCGTGAGTAGGAGGAAGTGCCTCAATGCCGTTCCATTGCCCTGTGCCGTTTATTCTTTGAAATGTTATGGCAGAGGTTGGATTGGTCTTCGGAGACCAGTCAGCCTGCATACAGGGACGATCTATTGTGAGCGTACCGAACCGTTCAATACGACGACCGTTTCCACAGTCGAGTAGTGCGTAATCGAAATCTTTTGGTGTGATCATTTCGGGGATTATAACAGGATCCGGATTCTATGAAATTTTGAATCCGGATCCAAACAAATTGGAATAAAAAAGAGCGCCGACACAGGGTCGCACGCTCTCTTTGATTTTCACAGAATACGATCTATTCGATCTCTTCCTGTTGTTGAATAAGTCTATACATAACCTCAGAGAACATCTCTCGCGTCATTCCTTCTCCTGGTGCAACATCTTCCTCATCAAGAAGGTCATTGTCTAGTGCGTATTGAAGGTATGCTGCGTACCAAGAATTTACATCTGCTCCTTCTGGCAAACTCGTCACATCGTAACTCGCAAGATCAATCCCAAAGCTCTCAAAGGCGAGCTTGAGAAGTTCAACTTGATTCACAGTTCGTGCTGGTTGAAACGTTCCATCTTCATATCCTTTCACAATTCCTTTTCGTTTCGCTTTCTTCACGTATCCCGCAAACCATGCGTCTTCTGGAACGTCTTCAAACTCGTTTTCAGTGTCTTCGTCTGGAGCTTCCCCAAGAGACTCAAGCAAAACCTTTAAAGACTCGGCTCGGTTGATTGGATTCTCTGGACCAAATGATCCATCTTCGTATCCGTCCAAGATTCCTCGTTGTTGTAAGAAATCGACCGCGTCTTTGTTTTTGATTTTAGCCCCGTCTTTGAATTCTTTTTTCTTCCGCAGTTGTTTGTTGAACTTTTTGTAATTCTTTGCTTTCTTTGCCTTTCGAAGAAAATTTCGAGTTCTTTTTTCAAGACTTTTTTGCTGACCCTTGTTCGCTTTTTGTCCCTTCATTTGTTCTGGACGATTTTCTTTCATAAAGGCTTGTCGTTCTTCAGCGCTCATTTCTTCCCAATTATCAGGTTTGTTCTCCTCTTCACGACCAAACATAGCATTGGGATTTTCTCTTCGTTGTTCCATGCCTTCTTCGCTCTCTTGTTCTCCTCGACGGCCTTCTTTGTCACCACGTTGGGCTCGTTTTTCTTCGCCGCCTCGTCGTTCGATTTGCTGTCCTTCTGGTTTATCACCGCCTCTTTTCCACCACTGGGCGAAAGAAGTGCTACTGAGTAATATGGCGCTTAGTGCTAAAACGGAAACGATTTTTGTGAGTTTCATGATTTTTAAATAAGAGAATAAAAGTACACTCGTTTATTAAGACGCAGGTTGCAAATTTTTCTTTCAAATAAAAAAAACAGGCGTACTCCACCTGTTTCTCTTTTTATAAAGTCAGAGACCTCAGACAATTAGTATTGTCGGGGAGGTCGCTCAGTTTTAGGTCGAGCGATATTAACAATCATAGCTCGTCCCTCAACTTCTTGTTCGTTCAACATTGAGATTGCGTTTTGTGCTTCTTCATCAGAAGACATTTCAACGAATCCAAAACCTTTTGAACGGCCTGAAAATTTATCAGTAATAATCTGAGCTGATTCAACAGTACCTGCAGCCGCGAATGTTTCACGAAGCAAGTCCTCAGTCATACCGTATGATAGATTTCCAACAAATAGTTTTTTTGAGTCCATTTGAGAAGGATAAATAAGGAATACTTTTTGCAAACCTTGATGTCGACCGATAACCTTCTCGCCAGAGTACGTGACTTTACTGAAGAAAAACCTTTCCGATACCAACAATTTACCAGCAGAAGGTAGTCATTCTTTCAAAAAAAGCAAGTTTAATTGCCCAAGAAGAACGGAAGTTGGAGAACCACATTGATATCGTCCCATGCGAGTTTCACGGTTTGTGGACCAGCGGCCCATGGTGCAACTTGGTATGGAGGAAAGAAGAGGAGCAGTTCGCTTCCTGTTGGTGCAAAGTGTGTGTAGTTTTCAAAGTCTTTGTCAGTTCCGGTTTCCAACATTGAGTTGTCACCCACCGCTTCGACTAATTGTTCTTTGGCGAGTGGAGCAATGGTATCGAGAGGATTGTGTTCTTCTTGGAACATATCTCGGAATCCGATTTCTTTATCATTTTCAAAGTCGTACGTGAACGTTTTGAAGTACAAATTGTCGTGTGCACCACCAGTGAATTCCACGATGTCGAACTTGTAGGTTTGGATATTTTCATCGTAGGCAAAGATTTCAAAAGAAATATAAAACCCATTTTTCCAGTTCTCAGAGATCACGTCTTCTCCGATTGTTTCTTTGAAAACATTCACTCGTTTAAGAACAAAATCTTTTATGAGTTTATTCAGCTGATTGCTTTCAGTAACTGGATATTCCACTTTGAGCGTGAGATTGTCAGTGTCTTCTTCAATGAGGGCTGAGGTTGATTGATCTGAGAATTCACATACTTGCACGCATTGCATGGTGCAGGCCATAACTTCTCCATTCTTGGCTTCTTGGTGTCGGCATGCAGATCCACATTCTTGGAATTTCCCTCCCGCTTCTTCACAGACATCTTGAGGGATGTATTCACATTCCCGGTGTTCGGGAAGCCATGTTCCAGCGTTATCAGCACAGACTTTTTCTGAACCGTTTGAGCATCCTGTTGTCAGAACAGCCACTCCAATAAGAAACGAAAGTAGTAATAGTTTTTTCATAATGATTGTAAATTAAGAATTTTCTTTATCGTCTTTGAACTCAAGACATCTTGGTTGGCTTTTGACTTCCTCTGGACAAAACATCCGTGTGCACCCAAGTTGTCCCTCCGGACCGACCATGCAATTATTGCACCCATCAAAATAGGTCTTACAGTTTGTTAAATCAACCCCTTCTGCACTTTCTACAGAGTTATTGAGGAGGAAAGGAATCGTACTTTGTTCTGCTCGTCCAACCAAAATAACAAGGGAGAACATGTAGAGAAGTGCGAAACCGATTTTGAAAAGTTTAGACATTTAGTTTTTGTTTTTAAAGCGGGCGCATGATTGCGATTTTTAAGAAGAGGTCAAAGTTTTTTTGGACTTTTTTTTCTCCAAAAAAAAAGACGAGCCGAGGCCCGTCTTTATTTATGTCAAAACAGATTTTTTTATTAGAAGAGTGGGCAGAGTTCAAACCCTTTGCAGATGAGACACAGTCCCAAAAGTAGAGCGAATACACCACCAAATGTCATGTACTTTGTAGTCATGAATGTCTTACTGAATTTCCCCATCCATTCTGGGAGGATCAAGAAAAAGAGTCCTTTCAAGAATGTGAGCCAAGCAATAACAGTAATAACAACCGTCCAGTCTTGCGTCCAAACATTATGAACAAGAATAAGAAGGAGACCCATCATAAGGATGAAGAATCCTGCGAGGTACGTAAGTCCTGCGTTCTTAAAGAAAGAATCGAAGGCTTTCATATAGTACTTCGTGTTAAATAACATAGCGAACCCGATAACGGCAAACATAACACCAAGTATCTTGGCGAGAAAGAGTGTAGATTCCATGAATCAAAGGGATAAAGAATAAACCACTCCAAATTGTATCACGAGACTTTTATAAAAGGCAAAGAGGAATTTTGACAAAACTTCAAAAACTCCTACGGTGAGAGCGATGAACTTTGTTTATTTGGTATCTCAATTGCGCCGACGCCCGTAAAGCGGGTTAAATTGATATATCAAATGTAATTTTGACCCGTACGAATTTATTTCCTACGGGGGTTTTTATACGAGAATGTGATAATAATTTTGAAAAAATTATTAAGGAAAATTTTTATTTTTCCAACTCCGAAGGAGTGCATTCGACATCATGCGAAATTTGCGAAATCGAAGATTTCAAAGCAAATGAGCATATATATTTCAAAATTTCTTAAAACACTTTTCATTATGAAAACAACTAATCAGTATCAGAAAGTCGCTTCGCATGAAGCTCACAAAGGCACCTTCGATAAATGTCTCCTGCTGTATTCAGGAGGACTCGACACGAGCATCCTTCTCAAATGGATCCAAGAGCAATACGAGTGTGACGTCATCACGCTCACGGTTGATATTGGGCAGACGGCGGATGACTTAGATGCCATTAAAGAAAAAGCTCTCAAGCTGGGGGCGAAGAAAGCCATCGTTTATGACGCGAAAGATGAATTCGCGGATACCTTTTTGACAGAAGCCATCATGGCGAACGCCGATTATCAAGGCGGATATGCGCTCAGTTGTCCGCTCGGGAGGGTGGCAATTTCCAAAGTCGCTGTCAAAATGGCACACAAACATGGGTGTGAAGTTATCGCTCATGGATGCACCGGAAAGGGGAACGATCAGGTGAGATTCGAAGGCTACATCACCACGCTTGATCCCAAGTTGAAGACAATCGCTCCGGTCAGGGAGTGGGCGATGGGAAGGGATGAGCAGATCGAATATGCGAAGAAGCACAACATTCCCGTGAAGCAAAAGAAAGCCCTTCCGTATTCCTACGATGAGAATATGTGGGGAAACACAGGAGAAGGAGGGGAGATTGAGGACCCTTCAGAAATCCCGATTGAGGAAAAGATTCTCCAGTGGTGCACGCTTCCCGAAAAGGCGAACTACAGCAACGAGATTGTCGAGATTGAGTTTGCAGGGGGGAAACCCATCGCACTGAATGGCGAGAAGAAAAAGCTCAGTGACATGATTCAAGAGCTCAACATCATCGGTGGGAAGCATGGGGTTGGAATCTTCCAGCTCATCGAAGACAGGGTTGTCGGACTCAAGGTCAGAGGAGTGTATGAGAACCCAGCGGCCAGTATCCTCATCTCCGCGCACCAGAAGCTCGAAATGCTGGTTTCCACCAGAGAGGAGAACGAGCTCAAACACTTCATCGATCAGAAGTGGTCGTATCTCACTTACGCGGCGAAGTGGTACGATCCAGTGATGTATCACATTCATGCGTTCACTAATAGTCACAACAAGAAGGTCACCGGAACGGTGAAGGTGAAACTCTACAAGGGGAACATCACGGTGGTCGCACTCGATTCTCCGAACTCACTCTTCGATCATAATCTAGCTACGTTCAACAAGAACGGCGCGTTTAATCAAAATGCCTCAGCGGGATTTATCGAGATTTACAATCTAGCGCAGAAGACCGCGTTTAATCTGCACGATTGGGAGGAGGAGTTGTATAAGAATTGATGTTTGTTGAAAAAGGGCGGAGTCATGTGGGCTTCGTCTTTTGTGAATGTGAAGAAAGTGTGAAATAGGATGAAAAAAACATTGTGAAATAATAAAAGTTATTCTAATATAAATCTTGCTTTTAGATTTACTCTTTTTTTCCCAAAAAAATGTCTCCCTTAAAGAAAATACTTGTTTTCGGAAAAGGTTTTTATCATGTCATAAAAGAAGAAAATGAAATCAAAAAAGAAATTCAACAAGAAGGATTGGCAAAATTCCTAGAGAAAAACAAAGTACGGACTGGTACTAGAAATAAGTGTTGTTCGATAACAGAGTAGCATGATTGAAAACTATCTAATAGATGAAAGCATTATCGTGTATTTAGATAGGAATGATTACAAATATCACAGACAATTAGTGGCCTTTTTAGAAGATGGAATGAAAGGAAAAAAAGACAGAAAGTATACATTCTTCATGCCAAAATCTTGTAAATTTAAATTAGGGGCTTTTTGGTGGTATAAGCAACTAACATACCTTCGAAGGATAACAATAGATTCTCGAGATAGAACAGCATTAGAAAAAGCAAAGACTAGAACAGCAATAGCAAAAACCTATATAATAAAATATTTAAATATAAAAATTGTGAGAAGATTTTTTATTTTTAATTGTTTTCCTAGAAAATTAATAGATGTTTTTATCTATGCAAATGAAGCAAAGTCAAAAGAACTACAAAGAACAGAAAAGAGAAAAATAGAATCAGATGAAATAATATCTTTAGATACGTGCAAAGTTGCAATGTTGGCACACAATAAAAAATATAAATTGATTAGTTTCAATAAGAATTTTAAATATTTACAAATGTTGCCTCCTGGAAAAAATGCATACATTGTGTACGTCCATCCAGATGATATATTAAGAAATTATTTCAACGGTGCGTAGGTAGCACCTATTTCACCATCTCAATAACTTTCCTTCCATTCACCGTCGCCATATCCACCAGCTTGTCCACCTCGTAATACCGAGTGGTTTCGAGTAAGAACATGAGTTCGGTAAATACATCCCCATCAATAAATGGGCAGAAGTAGTCGTGTACATTGTCCACTCCGAGACACACATTCACCCCCGCTTCGAGAAGCTGAGGAACGGGTGCAATGGAATTGTGGATCGGCCCTGATTTGTGTCGGGGTTGTTGATTGTCGATCATCGCCCGTGGGCACACGATGACATTCATGTCCGCTTCCTTAATCAACTTCGCAACCATCGCAATGTATTCATCGCTCTGAGCTGCAAGTGAACAACAGTGCACCGCATTTACCTTCCCTTGCATGCCGTGTTTGATGACGGCCTTTGCCAAGAGTTCAGTATCTTTCTCATCAGGATCATTGTTTTGATCAATGTGCACATCGACCGTTTTGTTGTGTCGTTTTGCCACATCGAAAATGAACGCGAGATGTTCTTCTTGATGGGGTCTGTCTCGAGAAGGCAAGGCTCCGAGGACATCCACGAGCGGTGCGGCTTTCTCAATCATAGCTTGAGACTCTGGCGTCATTGCTCCTTCGAGAACCTGTGAACAAATCTGAATATCAATCTTGTCTGCGTATTTTTTCTTCACTTCCAAAGCGGCTTCGAGGCACTTCATACCCACGGTGTTGTCCACATCGATGTTTGTCCGAGTGACCGTGCATCCTTGATTGATGAAATTCTCCGCACTTAAGCTCATTCTCTCCACCAAGTTTTCGTGCGTGTAACCCTCTTTCACTTCTTTCCACAAATCCCATTTCACCTCCATGTGATCGTTGCACATTTGCAATGTCTCGGGAGTGATGACATAGGCCTTATCGAAGTGTGCGTGGCACGAGACTGGACCGCCTTTTTCTTTAATTTTTTCTTTCAAAAGTTCGAGCATGTTCCAGGGTTCTGCCATGTGGGGTTGGGGTTAGGGTTCAATGGGGATTGTAAGAATTTTTTAGGAAAAAATCAAAAAACATCATTCTTGGGCTTTCTTCCGACTCTTCACAAAGAAATATCCTCCACCCAAAATAAGGACGGCACCGAGGATTTTCTGCAGTGGCATGGGATCCGCGAAGAAGAGATACGTTCCGGCCAACACTCCAATCGGTTGAAGAAGGAGGAAGATGTTGAGTTTGGAAACTTCCAAATATTTATGCGCTTGGAAGAAAAAGTAGCGGGAGACGAGAATTCCCAAAATATAAATGAAGAAAATTATTCCGAGTGCCGGAAGCGGTAACACTGTAAATCGTCCCGTTATAAACACATACGCCATAATCAATAACGCCACGAACCATCCACGAAGAAAAGTGAAGGAAAAGACGTGAGCCTTGGTTCCATATCTTTTAAATAAGAAACTCTGAAGCGCGTAGAAAAAGGAAGAAGCGGTTATAAAGAGGACCGCCATAAGGGGCACTTCTCCTTTCAACGATCCAATAAGAACCACTCCTATCAGCATTATAATTGAGGAGAAAAGTTCTCTCTTTGTGAATCGTTCCGCTAAGAACATGACGCCGAGAATTGAGGCAAAGATTGGTTGAATGTTCTCCAAGAGTACCGCTGGGCCGGATCCCGCTAGTGCCAGACCAGAAACAATAAGTGCGGCCGCTAAGACCGTTATTGCGGCAAGTCCAACAATCAGTTTTTTGTGACGAGCCCATTCTTCTTTGAGATTTCTTCTCGATTTTTTCCCTGCCAAAAAAAATGGAGTAATCAGGATCGACGCTCCACCCCATCCCCAGAACATCACTTGGTCAACGGTTAAACTCCATTCCCGCATGACAAAATCCAGCAAGAGATAGAACACCGTCAGCGCGGCAATGTTGCCGAGCAGAAGCTCGTATCCTTTTCGTTCTTGCGTCATGAATTAGTGTTTCACAAGTTTCGCAATTTCTTTCTCAATTTTATCGAGTCCAAGGTTTCCAGTTCCTCCTTGGTGAGTCGACATCTTGAGCCATTTATCTACGTCTTCGGCAGATACTTTAATGTCAGCGATATTTGATCCAACTTCTCGGTACGCATCACGGAAGGTCATTCCTTCTTTCACTTTATCGAAAGCTTTGTGTGCGGCAAAAAGTCCAGGACTGGCCAAAACGGCGTCCATGAGAATTTCTTTGTTCGGGGTGATATTGGCAATAATTGCCATCGTCGCTTCCAGTGACATCTCGGTGTATTTGAGTCCCAAGAAGAGGGGACGTTTTATTTCCTGTCCGTCTCGATGGTATCCAGAAATTTTGTTAAGAATATTGTGTGTAATCTCACTTCGGCAGGCGAGCACGGTCGGCGTTCGCCCACGGATGAGTTCGGCCACATCCAAGTTCTTCTTCTGAGGCATGATGGATGATCCTGTTGAAATCGAATCATCGAGTTCAAAAAATCGGAACTCTTGTGTTGTGTAGAACAAAAGATCTGACGACAATTTATTGAGCGTCATCATAATCTGACAACAGGCTTCGAGCACCAATCCCTCGATTTTTCCTCGAGAGTTGTGGCAGTAAATTACGTTGTTCTGTGTTCGTGCAAATCCGAGTTCTTTACTCAACCAATCTCTATCGAAATCAAACGGAGATCCATATCCCGCTCCAGATCCGAGTGGGTTTTGGTCTACGATTTCATCCGTAATGGACGTGAGCAGTTTCGCATCATCGACCAAACTCTCGGCAAACGAAGCGATCCATGTCCCTACGGTTGTCGGCATAGCCTTCTGCATGTGCGTGTATCCGGGCATCGGCACCATTTCGTATTCTTTCGCAAACTCCACAAACATCTGTGCGAGTTCTAATGTTTTTTCACGAATGGCGACGGTTTTGTTTTTCAAAAAGTATCGCATCATCACGAGCACTTGGTCGTTTCGACTTCGTCCTGTGTGGATCTTTTTCCCAGTATCTCCCAATTTATCAATGAGGTAATCCTCAATCTTGGTGTGACAATCTTCGTCTTCAACTTTCAAAACGAATTCACCTTTTTCCCAGAGCGTTAAAATATCATCGAGTCCTCCTTCCAATTGTTTCAGCTCATCTGCGGTAAGAAGCTCGTGTTTTTCCAGCATTCTCGCGTAACATCGCGAACACCACACATCATCAGGAATCATTACTTGATCGTAGAGGATATCCTCTCCTGCATTGAATTCCTCAACGATTCGGTTGAGATCAACATCCTTATTCTTAAACCAAATTTTCTTCTTAATAGGGTCTGACATGATGGGGTAGGGTTAGTGGGGTTTTGTAAATTATAAGAGAGAGCGGACATGAGTTCAAATTTTATTGAAAAATATAAAAAAGAAGGCAGATACGTACAAGTGTATCTACCTTCTGTTGCCCTACCCTATTTAGTCCAACAGAATGTCTAGCGTTGTTTCCAAAAATTCAATTTCCTCATCAGACAGACCCTGTTCTTGGTATAAGAATTTTTTATCCATTTTGAATGTAAAATTCTCACGGTCTTTATGAGCATTCATAATAGCAGTTAAGTAATAATGGTATTTATTCCAGAATAAAAAGTCTTCTTCATTGCGAAGAAATTCTAGATTTTGCTCTTTTGCTTTTTGTCGAGTCATGATTTCATATCGATGATATCTTTCGCCAGATTTACCATGGCGATGAATCACAACAAAGTCTTGCAACAAAGGACTTCCTTCATAATACGCAAGAACTTCGAATTCTGACATACAAAACTCGAGACATCTCCATTGAGTAAAATGAAGTCGTCTTCTTCCGTCAACTAATTTCATGAATTCAAAATCGTAATTTTGATTTACATCAAAGTTGTTTGGAATGACTTCCCATTTGAAAGTCATGAATTCGTTTGTATCAGCAAATACTTCAAACTTTGCCATCGTCTCAAGTGTAAGATTTTTTTCTTCATGGCTACAGCTTGCTATCAGCAAAGCTATAACAAAAATAATTGTAATTTTTCTCATTGGTTTTAATTTTATGTTTCATTATTTAATACGAATTATTACCTTCCTAAATTGATAGGTAGGACATCTGTACTGAGAATCATTCTTGAAACGAGAATGCAGGAAACCCTGGTTGTTCGTTATTCAAAATTGTCAGTCCAGATCGATACCCATCAATAGCCGAAATGTGTAAAGAACGACCCCTTTTGTAACATGTTTACATAAAGATGTCAACATGCAGTTATACATTCCCAAAGGAGAGAGCGGGGACTTTCTATCTTTTTAAGGAAATTGCAAGAAAACTTGATTTTCGTTTCTAACAAATTACAATCTCGCCGGTCATTTAGTGGGGCGTCGCCAAGTGGTAAGGCATCGGATTTTGGTTCCGACATTCGGGGGTTCGAATCCCTCCGCCCCAGCCAACTACTGCACTAAGCGAGATAGTGATACACTCTCTGGCTCTTTGTGCTGTTTCGTGACCCGATTTGTTTGAGTCTTTTGGGGATTAGATATTCTAAAGAAGGGAGTGAGTGTCCCTTTGCCCTAGGAGGATGGGGCGGTAAGCGGATGTTGTAAAGGTTATTTTAATAAACTATCGATTGTTGAATGCACCGTTATCCTCTGTGTGGAGACAATAACATATCTCCAAGGTTTTATGATCCCAAATTTACCGATATTTTTATTTACTATTTCACAATATTCTTCAGCCGTAGTCTTTTTAGCCTGTACATTTGGCATACTTATTTCATCTTCTGGCTTAACTTCAATCATTACAATTTCTTTTTCAAGTTCAACTACAAAATCAGGTTCATATCGATGATGGGACTCCCCTTGGGCATCACGCCAATACAATCCTTCAAATTGATTTGGAGCTGGCCTAAGCCAATCCGCTACTGCAGGATCGCGATCTAAAAGATAGGCCAGTCTACCCTCATCAGAGGAGTCAAATTTATATTCAGAGTGGCAGGCTTTATTGAAACCAGTATAAATATGTTCTCGTGAAAACGTATTAAGTTGAGACTCTAGTGTCACAGACTTCTTTCCGGAATAAAATGAAAAAACGTATTGCTCCAGTAAAGCCTTTGGCTCAGTAACGCCTGAATCTAGATACCCTTCTGATTTCAATTCCTTATGAGATAATATTTGTTTATAAATATCATCTGCGATTGATCTGGCATTGCTTTCAATAATTAATGCCAAATTATCATCATCAAGGGCCTTCTTCCTATAATGATCTACGGCTTGTTCAGCTAGTTTTAATAATAGGGGCTTTTGTGCTTCATCATCATAATCAACCAAAGGAAAATCCATGAGTGCTGCTATAATTGTATTTTGTGGAGATTGTTTATATTGGGCTCCAAAACTTGTTATCTGTGTGATTTGTGTCATACGTCTTCCCGGAATTTCTTCACCAAGTAGGTTTTTTTCACGATCACTTTGGAGTTGCTCTTCCAAAATAGCTCTTTCATTAGTATAAGATCGAAGTGTTCCAATACTGGTATCCAAATCAAAATTATGAATTACCAATTCTCCATAATGTGGAGTGAGAATTAGTCTTGGTATTGGTATATTTCTTGTTTCTAAATGATCACTCGTATCTTTTGCTATTGTAGAAATTTCACTTTGAGCATTTGAACTAAACAATCCAAAAAGTGTATCATCACCAAAAGATATTACTTCGTCAGGTTTTGTTTTTTGACCATGAAATTCCGAGAAGGAAGTATTGTGAACAGTTTCTTTGGCAACAACCTCAACCAATTTTTGGGTTATATCTTCAATCATTTTTTCTTTAACGCCATCTTCCATATTCTCTATTCGTGGCATTTTAGTAATTGATTCTGCTGCTTTTTTATCAATCTCCTGCATTATCACTTCATTCTTTTTAATTTTATCAGCAATATTTTCCAAAAGGATTGGCTGAACTTCTTTTAAGACTTTCACTTCTTTTATCTCTTTCTCAGATACTTTCTCTACCTGCCCCTGTATTAGAGATGAATCTTTGGCTAGTTCTATCACTTTGGCGTATTGACCATGTGCAACAATAACCAATCTATCTACTAATGGCTCACCCGTACGTTCACCATATGGTAATCGTAAACCACGCCCAATAGTCTGTTCGGTTAAAATGGCTGCTGCTGAAGCACGTAAAGGCGCTATTGTATATACATTTGTTACATCCCATCCTTCCTTGAGCATATTTACATGTATAACTACTTCCACCGTATTATCAGGGTGTTCAAGGGAAATGAGCTCTTCAATATTTTTATCTGCTTCATCACCACGAAGTTTTGTATGTATTTCTATGACCTTTCCTTTGAATTCACCATTTCTAAAATCATCACTATCAATCAAAGCTTTCAATTCACCAGCATGCTCAGTGTCTTTTGCTACTACAAGTAATACAGGTTTAACAACCGGTTTATTGTTTTCAAGCGCGTATTCTTTAAGTGATGTTTTAGCACGTTCGTGAAAATAAGCCGCTAATTGTAATTTTCGAGCATCAGTTTCAATTGATTCTCCATCAAATTGTTTAAAATCGACATCTGCCTCTGTCCCCACCCAAGGGTCTTTCACGAACTTTCCACGAATAGCATCTCCCAAATTGTGCGAATACAAAACATTTTTCATCCGGATCTGTCTCATGTTTTTCCCCGATCCTTGTGTGCCGAGATATGGAGTGGCTGTCATCTCTAAACCAAACAACGGATCCATTAAATCAAATGCCCCTAGTGCGGCATCGGCATGATAATGATGTGCTTCATCCAGCATAACTACTAAATCATCTTGATTCTTCAAGTAATCAAAATAGGATTCTCCGGCTGTTTCCCATGCCTTGGTAATTCCCCGCTCATTAGTCATGTCTTTCTGTGCAAATTGTTGGATATTAAAAATATTAATTTCAATTTGATTTCCAAAAAGAGATTTTGCCCTTTGTTGTGTATAATTATCGGTTGTAATGATTTTGGCGGTATTTATGTTTATTTCTTGAATTCCTTTGAAAACATATTTTGGATTATTTGGCTTACTGAAATCATCAAAAAGTTTTCGATATATGGTAAGATTTGGCGCTACAATTAAAAAATGTTGAATATTATAAACAAGATAAAGATATGCCACAAAAGCACCCATGAGTCGTGTTTTACCTACACCAGTAGCTAGTGCAAAAGTATAGGTAGGAAAAGTGCGCTCAAAATCTTCAAACTTATCGGCTTCGAGAACACCACTAAAATATTCCACTGATTCAGTCAAAAGTTCAGCGATATTGTTACGATTTCCACTTTTCATACGCGCTAAAACATTTTGCCCAACTGGGGATTGCAAATAATCAGCAAAAAGTTTCAAGCTCTTTGCTTGTGGTTCGCGCAAGCTCATTGCGCCGTTGATATATTTAATCGCGTATTCTGAATTCATGGGATTATTCGTTATCATCATCTTCCTCCTCTTCTTCAGATTCCTCTAGAGCGGATTCGTTGATAGGAAGTAAATATTCTTTTTTGCCAAAATGACAGGCCTTCAAAACCGACTGTGGAATTTTTTTAATGGTGATACGGTTATCAATTTTGTCAGCTCCGGGTTCAAACTTTTTCGGACAAATAATAATTGATTCCCCATCATTCAAATGCGCAGAAATCTGCTGAATCATTCCACTTGTAAGCAATTGTGTTGTCACATACAGATAATTTTTTCCTTGTCCCGTTCCATGTTTCCAATACTCCGTCGCACTCGGGGCAAAAGTAAAATTCATCAATTTACACATGGCTTTAATGAGTTTTGTGTCGTTATAAAAATCATCAATCACTGGATTTCCAAATTCATCTTTCACGATAAAACTTGGTGCCAACTCGTAAAATTTGTATGCACCTCCCCCCTTCCAGCCTACTCCTTTACTAATTCCGCCTTGCTCACTGTTATCAATAATTTTATCTAAACGAACCTTGCAATGCGTATAGGCATGATCTCCCATTTCAATGCCAATATATTTTCGCCCCATTTTATGGGCTACGGCTGCAGTTGTGCCGGAGCCAAGAAAGGAGTCTAAGACAAAGTCACCTTCCTGTGTATTCATTTCAAGTATTCTTTGTAGTAATGTTTCATTTTTTTCACCATTAGGAAATTTCCAACGAAATGCAGATGCTTGAATATCCATCCAATTTGTATCTAGAATTTCATGAGTTGACGCGGGTATAAAATACTCTGGTTTCCCGGTTTTACTATGTTTCCTGATAAATCGAAGGTTAGAACCTGTCATTTCCCAATACTCAGTTAAGGTCATTTTGATTGAAAAATCTTTTAACCATAGCTCATAATTATCTATTGCGGTTTGTGTATTTTCTTTTGTCCAACGCCAATGATCTTTTTCAGCAGGCTTAAAACCAAATAATTCATAATCCATGCCCTTTCGGTAGCCAGCGGCAGCAAATCCGTGCCACCTTTCTTCTTTTCGATGCTCTTTAGTTGGTGGTAATACAAGTGTGTCCTCACATTTTGAATAGAATAAAATCATATCATGGGCAAAATTTAACGCTTTTACCCGCTCTCTTTCTCTTACGTTTTTTTTCACACGAGAAACAATTAATGTATTTCTAAAGTTATTCCTGCCATATATTTCGTCCATTAAAATTCTAAGATATGCTTCTTCGTTATAGTCTATATGAACAAAAATAATCCCATCTTCACTTAATAACATTTTTAATAAAACCAATCGTGATCGCATTAGCGAAAGCCAAGTGCTATGTTCAACGGCATCGTCATAATGCTCGAAGGCAGAACCAGTGTTAAATGGTGGATCAATATAAATGCATTTTATTTTCCCGCTATATTCTGGTAGCAAGGCCCTAAGTGCAAGGAGATTATCCCCATGTATAATCATGTTTTCGGTGCTTGCTTCATTTTCGCAATTTGATAATTCGGAATTTTCCTCTAAAATTCTTGGTTCAATATTGGCAATATCATATTCGGGATTACTCTTTCCAATCCATGTTAATTCGAGTTTTTGTTTGTTATTCATGATTTTATATTATCTTAAATCTTATAGTAAATAATGGCGAAATTTCTGTTGATTGTTTAAGCTGTGATTCTACTCTTTTTAATAATCCTTCTTTTCTTACACCTACTTCATCCTGTGCATGGTAAAGCTTCTGGCGCATTTCATTGCGCTTCTTTTCCGAATTTTTTATTTCGCGTTGAATTTTAACCTTTTCTTCTAGTTCAAGTATTTTTTTAGCATTCGTCTTCATTGTTTTTATATCAATATCTAAACGTTTAAGCTCGATTTCTAAGCTCATTTTTAGATCCTCCGCCCACTTATCGAGCTTGTCTACTTCGTCATCAAAAAATTCACTGTTTCGTTCTGCAATTTGACCTGAAATAATGGCAACCGTCTGTTCTTCGAAATCATGAATCTTTTTTTCTTCATCTGTATTTAATGGTTCACAATCTTGAACTTTACCAGCAAGTGAGAAAATTTTCTTAGCTATTTCTGTTTCTAACTTCTCACCATTCTCATCAATGGCTGACACAATAACATGATCTTCATTTTCAAATGCTTGAACTGAAAAATTTGTAACACGCAGTATTCCACTTTTCCCGATTAGGGGCTCTAAAACTGAAATAATAGCTTGGTGATTACTATAATCAAAAATCATTTCATTTGTCGATAACCCTTTGCTTTTCACTTCACTCAAAATTCTTTGAGCCAATGGGTGAGCAGGTCGATAGACGTGTGAATCTTCAATATTATTTCCAATTTTATACGGACCTGGGGGTATGATTTCTCCTTTGAATGGATTCTTCTTTAGTGAAAAGGAATATTCATGATCTGCAAAATCTGCGATATCACCCAAATAGTATCTTGTTGTCTCCCATAACCATCTTTGATATGTATCTAGATAACGTTTTGTTTCATAAAGATTTAACTTAAGTTTTTCATGTACCTCAGTATCAAAATTTTCTAATAATTTGCGCTTGGCATCACCCATATTTTCCTGAATGCTGACATCCATCTCTTCTTGCAGAGAATCAAAAGCGCTGTTAATTTCATCTTCAGATCTACAAGACTGATAAATAGCGGCAATGCGTTTTTCAAAATCGACTCCCGATTCAATGGTTCCGAGAATGTCGTCACTAGCACCAAATACACCTTTGAATAGATTGAATTTTTGATCCAGTAATTCAAAGACCCTTTGATCAGCAGCATTTTTTCTATTTATGAAGTTGATAACCACAACATCATGTTTTTGACCATATCGGTGACAGCGACCAATTCTTTGTTCTATACGTTGTGGATTCCAAGGAAGGTCATAGTTGATAACCAATGAGCAAAACTGAAGATTAATACCTTCTGCACCTGCTTCTGTTGCGATCATTATCTCCGCCTCATTTTTAAAATATTCTACAATAGATGCTCGCATATCGGCAGATTTTGAACCTGAAATTTTATCTGTATCTTTATGCTTTTCTATCCATTCCGCATAAATCTCTTTTGACTTAGAATCATTATTGGAGCCATTAAAAAACACTACCTTGTCTTTATATCCATTATCAGAAAGTAACTCCAATAAGTAATTTTGCGTAATTCGGGATTCAGTAAAGATTATTGCTTTCTTTTTTGCTCCAAATTCTTCCGCTTTTTGAAATCCTTTATTAAGCCCCTCAAGCAGTGCATCTCCTTTTGAGTTTTTAAAAATATTTTTAGCTAAATCCCTGTATCTTTCTAAATCCTTTTTTTCCTCCTTCATTGCAATAACATCCTCTTTTGTAAAAATATTTTCCTCTTCGCTTTCATCTTCATCATCGATATCTTCATCATCGATCCATTCATCAGAAAGCTCATCAAAAGTATCAAAATCTTCTTCCATTCCCGGAATACCTAATTCAACATGAGCCTGTTGTTTATGAGCTCTTTCAATCAGCTTTTCTAACTTATATGCAAGACCATCTAAAGTGCTGGCAATTGCAAAGGACGAAGATGCTAGTAATTTTCTTAGAATAAGCGACATCAAATGCCTTTGGCTGGCAGGTAATGCATAGAGCTTCGGTCTCTGTAGATAATCAGTCATTTCATCGTAAAGTTCGATCTCCTTCTCCGATGGAATATAATCCTGAGTTAAAGGAATACGCTTTGTGTACTTAATATATTCTAAAACCTGTTTTCTCAGTGTTCTATTGCAGACAGTTTTTAGCCTATTCCTTAAATCAAGAAACATCTCTTGTTTAGGCTCAACCATTCCTAATTCATTTTCATAAATATCCTGAACCTGAGAAACTCGCGCATATTGTGATTTAAAACTCTTAAGGTCTCCAAATATATGGTCATCTATTATGCTTACAAGTCCGTATAGCTCTAACAGAGAATTTTGGAGAGGCGTCGCAGTAAGTAAGATTTTGGGAACATTCTCTAGAGCTTCTTTAATATCTTTCGCAATTTTATTGCTCGGTTTGTAAACATTTCTAAGCTTATGAGCTTCGTCAATAATTACCAAATCCCATGAAACTTGTTTAACATATGGAGCTTTATTTCTCGCAAAATGGTATGAGCAAATAACAATAGTATCTTCTTGGTCAAATGGGTTAAGGTTTCCGTCTTTAATACATTTATTAAATGACTTAGCTTCAAGAATAGTTGATGGAATAAAAAACTTTTCTTGCAATTCAGCATTCCACTGTTTTCGAAGACTCGATGGAACAATAAGAAGCATTCTTCGTTTGCGTTCTGCCCATTTTTGAGAAATAACTAAACCAGCTTCAATTGTTTTCCCTAAACCTACTTCATCTGCCAAAATCGCACCTTTTGAAAGTGGTGAACGAAAGGCAAATAAGGCAGCTTCAATCTGATGCGGATTTAAATCAACCTGGGCATTAGACAGCGTTGAAGTAAGCTTTTCCAAGCTATCAGAGGAACTTCTCTTTGTTAGCTCGTAAGCATAATACTTTGCGTGATAATCTGTGATTTTCATAATTTTGTACGCTTACACAAACAATTTATTTGTAAATTTTGCCCACAAAATACGCTTTTATATACATAAAATCAAACATTGGAGAAATTGGATAAAACAACAATTACTCCTTCTTTCAGTACAATCCTCTCCTGCAATTCCTTCAACATTTCTCCTTTTTCCCTTGTACTTCCTCGATGGAGAATGAAATTCACATATTCATTCGCGGTAATAGATTTCCCTTGTTCTCCGTGTCTTATTTTTTCCAACTGATTCCATTTATTTACCTCATGCATAATCTTTCTCTTGAGGTGAATGTTTTCGAGAGAAACTTTGTCGACAAGTATTGAAATCTGTTCAACGAGTTTTTCTTCTCGAATGTATTTTGATTTACAACTCTTTCGCCCCCCATGCTTATTGCATTTGTAGTAGGTGTATTCTTTTCCGTGGCGATTGATGTGTGATTCCCCAGAAATCCCACTTCCACAATGTCCGCACTTAAGAATGTGGTTGAAGTAAAAATTTTTCCGTCCCCATTTTCCCTTGTCAGAAGTTTTCAGTGCTTTTCGTGCCTTTTTGAAAAGCTCTTTTGTAATAATTGGTTCATGATTGCTTTTGTACCAATTCCCCCCACCTTTGGGGAATTCAAATTCTCCGTAGTAGTAGGTATCTTTGAAGATCCGAAAGATCATACTAATCGGAGGCACTTTCCCTGAACGGGTTCGGAATCCTTCGTCAACGAGATATTCCCATACCTGTCGTCCGCTGAGTCCTCCGTTTATCAGGTACTCAAATGCCTTTTTGATAAAAGGCGCCCGTTCTTCATCTATGACTATCTTGCTTGGTTCTCCGAACCTTGTGCTTCGAATTAATGTATACCCAATCGGGGGTTGTCCCGGTCGTATTCCCATTTCACATTTGGCTCGGAGTCCTCGTTTTACATTCTTCGCTCGATTGTCATTCTCTAATTTCGCCTGAGAACACAGGATCATGAGGAGGAATTTTTCATCGGGCGTGTTTGTAAACGCCTGTCCGAACGTCTGGATCTTCACCAGCACCTTTTTGTCCATCATGTCGACCAATGTACCCAGATCTCCTGCATTTCGACTGAGACGGTCGGGAGCCCACGTGAGTATCGCATTAAACCTTTCTTCGCTCAGACCCTTGAGAAGCTCTAAAAAGCCCGTTCTTTGACAGGATTCTTTTGCCGACTTACTCTCCTTTATCGTTTCTGCGATTTCAATGCCTTCTTTTTCTGCCGTACGAGTCATCTCTGCAATCTGAGAATCAATACTCATGGCTTGTCGTTCATCGGCTTCACTTGATTTTCGGGCGTAGAGGCAGTATTTGATGTTTTCCATTACCCCTATTGATGCCAGAGAAAGGGGGGAAGTCTAGGTTATTCTTCTAAAAAATAATCCCCAAGTATCATTTCAATCTTCTCTCGTGTTTTTTGCTTTAAGTCTCGCAGGTCATTGATATTATAAATTCCTCGTTCTTCTATGATAGTTATGTGATATCCTCCCCGAGAGCCATAGCTTTTCCCTGCGGCGACAGGTTTTTTGGGTTGGTATCGTTTGCAATTATTTCGAAGGAAAAAGGTACAAGCCGAAAAATGCCCATCTTTAATTTTTTTAATAATTTGTGATTCCGCTAAGTCGTTAATCCTCTCTCTCGAAACGGATAGGGTCTCTTCAATGATTTCTACAAATTCATTGTCCTCCTTCTTCCAGCGATAAAACATCATCCGAGAAATCCCTACCTTTTGACAAGCCGTTTCAACAATAGGGGTCTTCGATAGGAGTTCTACAAGAAGTTTTTTCTTCTTTTCTTTTTCTTTCTCCGACATGTGCGGTCTTCCACTCATTTTTTAGTAATTTTTTGTGCTTTTTGTTTTGTTTGGAGTTCCCATCGACTGATAATCACATCACAAAAGGCAGGATCCTTTTCTACCAAGAACGCCTTTCTTCCAAGTTGATCACAAGCGATTAATGTTGATCCACTTCCTCCAAATAAATCCAAGATGGCATCTCCTGGTTTTGTACAGCGTTTCAGAGGACGTTCGTGCAACGTACAGGGCTTTTCCGTTGGATGCAGGTATTCTGCCGTGGGGAGTCTTTTTACGAGCCAGATATCCAACAAATCTTCGATATCCTCGATGGTTTGGTTTCCTGTACCGATTTCAGGATTGAGAATCTCTGTGAAATTTAAAGATTTTGGACTCAAATACGGTTTGCCAATGGTTCCATATACACACGGTTCGTAGCATTTATTGAAAGCCACTTGAGGCGTTGCATTTTGGTTGTTTTTTATCCACAAACAGACCCGCTTGTTTTTGACTCCATTCTTTTGATACAGACTTTGGAGGAGTCCAATGTAGGTTTGATCACAGTAATAAAAGATGTGTGCATTCTTTTCACAATGTTTTAGTCCGTTCCTGAGCGTTTGTTCCAAAAACACTTGGTAATCTTGGTATGATTTCTGATCATCGACTTTTGCAGAAGCGTATTTTTTTGTACCTCCCAGTCCTTTCTCGTAATCGAGGGAAATATTAAATGGAGGATCTGTGTAGATTGTGTTGATCTTTGTTTTCTCGAGAAGCTTGGCAATAACCATTGTGTCCGTGGAATCTCCACAAATAAGACGGTGGTTCCCCAGTTGAAACAGTTCACCTTCTTTTGTTTGTGGATCCTTCTTGGCTTCTTCTAATGCTTTTTGAGTGTCGAAATTGTCACCTTCAACTTCGGATTCATCATCCCAGATCATCGAAAGGTCTTCATCATTAAACCCAATATCCGAAAGCAAATCCATGTCGAAATCCTTGAGCATTTCAAAATCCCAATCTCCCGTATTGCGATTAAGACGGAGATTGAGTTCGCGCTCTTTTTCTTCTTCAGGGATGTTGATGTAGACAACGGGAACTTCTGTATATCCTAAATCTTTCGCAATCTTGAGCCGAAAATGCCCTCCAATGACGATGTTTTTTCTCTCTTCCGCTCCATTCACGAGAATAGGATCTACTAATCCGAAGCGCTCAATTGACTCTGTAAGTTGCTTAATTGCTGTTTCGCTCCACTTGCGAGGGTTATATGTTGAAGCTTTCAAATCATGGGTAGAGACTGATACGATATGAATTGCCGAAGACGATACTTTCTTAATCATACCTGAAGTGTGAACTCCCAAAAGGTATGAAAGTGGTACGAAAACTACTTTTTTCTAGTAATTTTTGTAGAACTGTATTTAAAGGATTCCTTTATTCCAAAACGTTCTTCCAGTTTCGTATTAATTCGAAAAACTAATTGTTTTAAGCTGCCTTTTGGATCATTTACATCGGTATCGTACAAATCAATCTCAAATACCTCTGTTTTTACAGATTCTCCTATATTTAATTTTAACATTCTTTCTAAAAAACGAATTTGCAATCTTGTGTTTAATGGTAGTGAATCCCCATTGTAATTTACTTCAATAGATTTTGAATTGAATTCTAATTTAGCTTCTTCCGTATTGATTTGTAAACTTTCTCCAAGTGCGATTATTTCATTAAGAGTCTCCATTGTTGGAGCTCTAGAGCTCAGAACGGATTCATATTGCAATTGCAGTATGGGAGGTAGGTCTTCGACAATTTCCACTGCAATAGTCATTAAACGCCCTATTTCTTTTCTGTACGCTGACGCTTGGAATTCATAAGGGAGCATGCTTTTGTAAATTAAATAAACCATTAAATAGAAATCTCATCTTTTTATGATCTAAAATAAATATAAATCCATTCCTAGAATGGAATTCTATACCATCGAAGACGAATACTTCAAACTACAATTGCCATCAATTTGATTTTATCTTAATATCAAACTAGAAATTCATGTTTGTACTGTTTAGGGGGGACTGTAGAATTTAAAACTATTTAGTATGATTTTTCAAAAAAAGCTAATTAAATGTCAGGATCCGGAAAATCAATTAAATATTCTAAGGGACTTTGGAGCAATCAAAATCACAGTAAAGAAAGACTCTGAAAGCTATAAAGATATTTTTAAAAAAGCAAAATCACTATCCCTGGAGGTCTCTTCTGCTTCAGCAAATGAGAGTGCTTTATCGCGTAATGAAAAAAGATTAATAACAGATTCATTCGGAGGGTTATTGGCTGAAAAAGGTTGGCTTGAATACATTAATAGTAGATTCGATGATATTGCTACAGAAACGCAATTTCAAAGTGCATCTAATCAAATTGATATCAAACTAACGAATGGAGAATTAATTGAAGTTCGTTCATCATTTATAAGAAACGGAGTCAAATTTGGTATTTGCAACAAACTCTACAATTTTAAAAATATTGGACCTTACAGTAATTCTATTAAAATAGGAGAAATTCAAAAGGATTTATATTGTGGTGTCTTATTTGAAACTTCTAAAGGAAATCTATTGGATGATGATGAAGTTATATTTTGGCTAGTAGGTTCATCAACTTGGGATATGATGATCAACTTGGGAATTGATACGGAACTTAATGCAGATGATGTAATTGCTCTTTCGCCTGGTAAATATAAAGTAGTTTATTACAAAGACTCTATGGATTTAATGCAATTTAACGAATATCTTGTATCTAAGGGATATTCAATAAAAAAATGAATGAGTAAAAAAGATCACTTCTGAGGAAGTGAATATTATCTTGTGTAAAATCATTGAACAAATAATGTATTCAACAGAAACTCTCCACTGTGTAACATTTGTAACATTTCAAGGCGGAAAATGGCTTGAATATCAAGTTGAAAGGTTATAGACTCGAGATGCCAGCCAAAGAAAAAAACAGTATCCCCAAAGGGGATAGTATTTTTTTCTTTACCTGATGTCGGGATTCTAACCCAAGGGTTCGCAATATAGCGGTAGCGTCATCCCTCCGCCCCAGCCAAATTCACATCATCTTCTTCACCTGCTCCACCATCTCGGTAGGGGTAATACTTGATTTCTTGATATATCGAACGTGTTCTGACGTTTCGCCTTTCCACTCCATATTTGAAAAAATAATAATGAGGGGTTGTGGGTCGCCTTCTTCTTGAATATGTGCGAGAACCTCGTTCCCGTCCATCTCAGGCATCATAATGTCGAGCAGGATGACATCGGGTTGGAATTCTTTATAGACGGCAAAACCATCTTTCCCATCAAAACTCTGCCGTACAAAACACCCTTCACATTCAAAGGCCAGTGCAAACATATCGTTCAAGTCTTTTGTGTCATCAATTACCAGTATTTTTTTATTTTTCATTTGTATCAGGCAACGAAAAAGTGAAACACGTTCCTTCTCCTTTTTTACTTTCAAACCAAATGCTCCCACCGAGCCTTGCAATAATAAGATTTACAATGTGGAGTCCGAGTCCTGTTCCGGTGTAGCTTTTCCGGAGAGAGTTCTCTACTTGGTGAAATTTCTCAAAGATATATTTCTGATCTTCTTTTGGGATTCCAATTCCATTATCTTTCACAGAAATTTGAACAGATTGTCCTGCCTTTGGACATGGCTCAAGGATAACAACAACCGTTCCTCCTTTCGGGGTGCATTTGCAGGAATTACTGATGAGGTTCATGAGAACTCGCTTTATACGAAAGGGATCGCTCTTGATAAAGCAACGTACGTTTTGTGGGTTTTCAAAGGAGATGGTTATATCTTTTTGCAAACAAAGGACTCGGAATTCGCTTGTAGCTTCGATAAGAAACTCAGGAAGAAGGATGTCCCGTGATTCGAATACCAATTTTCCAGATTCAAGCCGACTTATGTCGAGGATTTTGTTTACTAATTTAATAAGCTCCGTGGTATTTCGAGATATCGTACCAAGAAACTCTTTTTGTTTGCCATTGAGTTCTCCAAATTTCTCCGACAGCAAAAAATCCGTGAATCCGTTAATAACGGTCATTGGGGTTCTTAATTCGTGAGAAACGATAGAAATGAATTTGTTTTTTGATTGATCGAGTTCCTGAAGTTCTTCGTATGACAGCTCTCTTTTATTTGTAATTCTCGTCTCGGTACCTCTCGGGTGACTATTTTTTACAGCTCTCCGCTTCCGAAATGGAAGATTTGTCGAGATATAATTACTGGCTTCTGTGAAGCTCACCATGGAGAAGGGACAAGGAATACAAAGAGAAACACCGTCCAAACGAATCATTTGATTTGAAGCTATTACGGCCTCAAACAATATAAAATGAAGAATATAAAGAACTGCAACTCTCTCCCTACATCATTCTCGACTTATTGTAAAGAGAAAACAATACTTTTTTTACAAACTGACAAATCAAATGTGAAGTTTTTATTAAGAGTAAACATTGACAGAAATATAGATACGGGTGATATTGGCAATATTCATAGCCCCCCTCGCGATGAAAATACTTGTTGTAGAAGACAACGAATCCATGTTGGATCTTATTGAGATGACATTGAAACAGGAGAAATTTATCGTTGATCGAGCGGGAGATGGGGAGGTGGCATTAGAAAAAATGAAAGCGAACAAGTATGACCTTGTGATTCTTGATATTGTGCTTCCAAAAAAAGACGGGTTTCTCGTCATTGCCTCGCTTCGGGCGCTTGGGAAAAAGACACCGATTTTGGCGATTTCTTCCAACAATCTTGTTGATACGCGAATTAAGGCGATCAATCTTGGGGCGGATGATTTTCTCGTGAAAGATTTTTCACTTGATGAACTGACGGCGAGAGCGAAATGTTTATTGAGACGGAAATCTGGCACACAGAATAATGTGTTGCGGTGCAAAGACATTGCAGTGGATATGACAAACATGTTGGTATTTTATAAACAGAAAGATGTGCACCTCACGAAAAAAGAATTCCAGATTTTACTGCTTCTCTTGCGCAACAAAAACACACTCGTTACACGAGAGGAACTTCAACAGTGTTTATGGGAGGGGAAAGATGACAACATGGTTTCCAATACCATCACGGTACACGTTCGTTCTCTGCGGAAGAAACTGGGAGATGGTGCGAATATGATCGAGACCGTTCACGGATATGGATATATTGTGCGGACGTAATGTTTTTGTCATTTCGAGCGAAGCCGAGAAATCCCTTCCAATGATCCAACGACAGTATTTTGTTTACATAATGGCAAGTGAAAGTGGGACTCTTTATGTGGGAGTTACTAATAATTTAATTCGAAGAGTTCTTGAACATAAATCAGAGGAAATAGAAGGTTTTTCTAAAAAATATAAATGTAAAAAACTTGTATATTATGAGGAAGGTGGAGATGTCTACGGAGCACTAGAAAGAGAGAAGCAAATAAAAAAATGGAATAGAAAGAAAAAAGAATTTCTTATCCGTTCAATAAATTTCTCATGGAAGGATTTAACGGAAGAATTGATTGATTAAGGGATCCCTCCGCTACGGTCGGGATGACAAAGTGGGTTGGGATTGTAAAAATCCTCCTCTTCGGTTACATTTCCTTCATATGGAAGTGACACCTATTTCGTTGCAAGATACCGACAGCGTAAAAGACATCCTTCAAGTGGTGAAGCAAGTTCCGACTAATAAAATTGTGTTTATCTGTCCTCGGCATTTTGCTATTTTGTCAGACACTTCCTTTCTCAAAAAATTAAAAGAAGCGGGAGAAACAGAGAAGAAAGAACTTTCTTTTGTGGTGATGCAGAAGTTCGTGCGCGATAGTATGAAATCTCAGAATTTGAAAGTGCACTCTGTCATGCCAACAGAGTTTCTTGATGCGGAACGACAAGAAGTGAAGGCTATTCTCAATGGAGAACCAAAAAAGGAAACCCCAACCGAAAACGAAGAAGAGGCGCCAGTTGCTTTCACGGCTACAAAAACAAAACCAGTATTCTCTACGCACAAAATTGAAAACGAAGGACGACGGAAACCGATTCGAGGAAAAATATTCTTTGGATTTTTAATCGTCATCATTCTTCTTATCGGAACGTGGGCATGGATTTCCCCGAGAGCGACCGTGACATTGAAGCTCAAAGTCTCCGTAATTCCAGTAACACAGAATGTTGTCGTCACCCTGCCAGAAGCAGACGTGTCGGATAAAGAAAAGAACCTTCCAATGGTCGATGGTATTTTTGTGGAAACAGAAGTCATTGGAACCGAAATTTTCCCCTCCACAGGACGGCGATATGATCTGACGGACGCACACGGAAAGGTGACACTGATGAACGAAACGAAATATGAGAAATTCCTTTTACCCTCTCGTTTGGCAACAGAGGATGGGATTGTCTTCCGATTCGAAGACAAAGTGATTATCCCACCGCGCAATGAAGATGGAGCGGGGCGATTTGTCGTAGAGATCAGAGCCGACCAGTATGACGAAGATGAGAAACCAATTGGAGAGAGGGGGAATATCCAGGCAGGAACAGATCTTATCTTTCCGGCACTCCGTTCTGAATCCCGAGAACTCTACTACGCTCGTGCGAACAAAGGACCACTTGTGGGTGGATCGACGCTGACGCACTACTTCATCGAAGAAGGGGATTTCGAAGCCGTAAAGGATATACTGATTGATAAATTTCGCGTGCAGGGAGTGGATCAATTGCGGACAGAAATAGAGAATCGATCAGAACGAGAAAAAGGAAAATACGTTCTCCTCGACGACCCACGATTGCTCAAAACAGAAACCGTCCGTTTAGAATTTCCAGAAGATTTGATTGGGCAAGAAGTACAGACGTTTGAAGTGCCGGCCCATGTGCGTCTGATGGGAATTGTTTTTGATCAATCACAAGTGGCAAAATTCCTCACGGAAAAACTGAGGGCGACACAAGACCACCGGAAAAAACTTATAAAAATAGATCCCGTTTCTGCTCAGTATAGAGTGATGGAATCGGAATTCCTTGAAGAAGAAAAATGGGTAAAATTATCAGTAGAAATGCAGGGAGTAGAAACATTGGATATTGATTCGGATTCAATCTCCGCACGAGAATGGAGAGAAAAATTAAAGAAAGAAATTGCAGGAAGAAGCACGAAAGATGTGCGTGGGATTTTGACGAATTATCCAGAAATCGAAAATGTGCTTGATATGAAAATATCACCGTTCTGGGCAGAGAGCTTGCCGAGCATTTTTAATAGGATCGAATTCAAAATAAAATAAGCGGAGAGGGAGTTGACGGAGCGGAAAAATCGCGTTCTTTTTCCTTGACATTTTTTTCTCTCGAAGTAAAAAAGCACTACCCAATTATCAAACCCACATTATGCGAAACAATCACCGGTTTTCATTTTTAACAGCCTTCGTATTTATTCTTTCTGCCCTTGTTTTCACTGGTGGAGCGTATTATCTCACGGATGTTGATCAATCTTCAACAACGATTTTTACCGTACTCAGATCAAGCCATGGAGACATGGGTGGGCAAGCATATTACCGACGATTACAACACACACCACGAGAACGAGATATTTACGTAGCACAAATGAAAACGGAGCTTGTACGACGAGATGTTGTACGACCACGAGCGGTTGTAAAATCGGAATCACGAACAGAAATGGATAAAGCAGGACGAAGAACACGAATTCGAGGAAAAAATATCAGTAGCATGCGAATCCGATTTGCAGGACGAACAGTTCCTATGGATCAATACGTAGAAGGAACACGACGATAATTATCAAACTTGTTAAAAGAACAAAGCTACCTTGCCCCCAAGGTGGTTTTTTGTTATTACTTTTTCGCACATGAATACTTTTGGAAACCTATTTCGAATTACGAGTTTTGGAGAGTCCCATGGAACAATGATGGGGGTCGTCATTGATGGCTGTCCGTCAAATCTCGAATTGAACAATAAATGTATTCAAGAAGAATTAAATAAAAGAAGGCCAGGGCAATCAAACATTACGACAGAAAGAAAAGAGTCTGATACGTGTGAAATTGTGTCGGGTGTTTTTGAAGGAAAGACAACAGGAGCCCCTATTGCGGTGCTTGTTGCGAATAGCAATATGCGTTCAACGGATTACGAGAATCTAAAAGATGTTTTCCGTCCTTCGCATGCAGATGCTTCTTTCTTCAAAAAATATGGGATCCGAGATCATCGAGGAGGCGGGCGAAGTTCTGGACGAGAAACGATTTCTCGTGTGATGGGCGGAGCGGTAGCTTCTGAAATATTGAAACAACACAACATTGAAATCATCGGATTCGCACGAGCGATCGGAGGAGAAGAATTTGAAAATGTGGACGAGAAATTTATTGAAAAAAATCCTCTGCGGATGGCAGATGAAAGCGCGTTTGAAAAAACATTGAAAAAAGTTGAGTCTGTAAAGGCAGATGGAGACTCCCTTGGGGGAATTGTTGAGATTAGAATTAAGAATCCTCCAGTGGGACTGGGAGCGCCGGTCTTCGACAAGCTCGAGGCGGATCTCGCGAAAGCGTGTCTGTCTGTGGGATCTGTAAAAGGATTTGAAATCGGCGAAGGGTTTGCCCTGTCGGCGATGAAAGGATCTGAGGCGAATGATGAATTTATTCCTAACCCGGGTTCGGGGGATGGAACCCGGGTTGAAACAAAAAGAAATGCCAATGGGGGCATTCTTGGTGGCATCTCAACAGGCGAGGACATCTGGTTTCGCGTGGCAGTGAAGCCAACCTCATCGATTGCAAAACCTCAAAAGACAGTAAATACCAAAGGGGAAGAAGTGGATCTAGAAATCGAGGGTCGACACGATCCGATCATTGTTCCGCGGGTGATTCCGGTACTCGAATCGATGACGGCATTGGTTCTCGTCGATCACTTGATGATGAATAAAACGATTTCAAATGAAAAAATTTAAAGTCCTTTCCAAAGAAAAACTCATCGAGTCTCAATACTGTCCAGTGGAGCGGCACGAGGTCGAATTCCCAGATGGAGGAAAAGGGGAATGGTTTGTGAACACATCTGCGGATGCAGTAATTGTTGTACCGATTACCACGGAAGGAAAAGTTATTCTTCAACGCAGTTACAAACACGGAGGGGGGGAAGAAGTGGTTGAATTCTGTGCCGGCATCATTGATGAGGGAGAAACGCCAGAAGTGGCCGCTGCACGAGAACTGCAGGAAGAGACGGGGTTTAAATCAGAAAGGTTCGAAAAGATAGGTGAAGTGTTCGCGAATCCCACAGGATCAAGCATGAAATATCACTTTTTTCTCGCTCGAAATTGTTCCCAAAACGGAACACAAGATCTCGATCCATCAGAACAAATAGAGGTGTTCTTCGCAGAGGACTGGGCTTCAGCGGTTGAGCTGCTCACAGATTCACAAACAACAACTTCCAGTGCAACGATTGCCGGAATCGGATTTGCGAATCGAGCATTGTCATCCTGAACTTGTTTCAGGATCTTATCAGAAATGAATATTTTGTTTGGAAGCGCTAGCGCGGCATCCGTGTTTTTTTTTACAGCTAGATCCCGGACATCCCTTCGGGATTCCGGGATGACAGAAGAGAGGAGAGGATAGGTATCCTAAAAGAGAAAAAAAAGTTTGACAAAAAACTCGCCATCCCTATCTTATCCGCGGTCAAAGACAGTTGGTAGACCTTGAGTCATAAACCCAGCCGAGACAAATCAAATCATTTCTGTGAAAGTTCTGTACCGAAAAGAAATGGATTACGTCTCAAGTCTTTGCCCCACAAAGACTTTTTTTAAATCAAAATGGCAATATCACGAAGCACGAAATCGGACCAACTCGCAGTTCTTGAAGAAAAATTCAAGGAGGCGAAAGGAGTAGCATTTATTACATTTAATGAATTGACAGTAGAAGAAGCGCAAGTAATGCGACGAGGACTTCGAGCAGAAGGAATGAGCTACACGGTTATCAAGAAAACATTGATGGCTTTGGCAGCAAAAAACACAGGACTTCCTGAAGTAAACGTTGATGACTTAGAAGGAGCAGTAGCGGTGATTGTTTCTCCAAATGATGAAATTGCACCAGCAGCTTCTATTAAAAAGTACATGGCCGAATTCTTTGATAAAGAAACAAAGACTTCAAAAGTAGGATACGCAGGATCATTTTTCGAAGGAAAATTCTGTGACGTGGCAGCAACAGCAATTATTGCAAGCACGCCAAGTCGAGAAGAATCTCTTGCGAAGATTGTTGGAATGCTCAAATCAGGACCACAAAAACTTCACAGTGTATTTGGTTCAGGATTCTCAAAACTCTACAACGTTTTGGAAAATGCTTCGAGGTTCGCGGCTTAAATTTGTTTTTAATTTTTTATTCTTAAATACCCCATATCATGTCTGAAGAGACTACAACCGATATCAAGCTCAGCGCAGGTGAGCAAAAAGTGGTGGACGCAATCGAAAAACTTACGGTTGTGGAAGCTAACAACGTAGCAAAGTACTTCGAAGAAAAGTACGGAATTAGTGCAGCAGCTCCAGTAGCAGCCGCAGCAGCAGGACCAGCAGTAGAAGAAGAAGCAGCCAAATCTTCTTACAATGTTGTTCTTAAAGACTGTGGATCACAAAAGATCGCAGTGATCAAAGTAGTTCGTGAAATAACAGGTCTTGGACTTGGTGAAGCGAAGACTTTGGCTGAATCAGGAGGAACAATCAAAGAAGACGTGAAGACAGAAGAAGCTGAAGAAATGAAAAAGAAGTTCGAAGAAGCAGGAGCGACTGTTGAATTGAGCTAAGTTTCCCTACGAAACAAACAAAGAGCTTGATCCCGAAAGGGTTTGAGCTCTTTTGATATTGATTTTTCCGCTCAATCGGGTAAAAACATTTCACGATGTTCGATATTCAAACAGGAGAAACCAATAGTATCCTTCGCACAAAGTGTGAACCCGTCACGCTATTCGATAATTCTCTCGTGGAATTTATCACCGAAATGCAGGAAACCATGCTTGCAGATGACCCAAAAACAGGAATTCGTGGGGTTGGTTTGGCAGGGAATCAAGTTGGAGCAGGGAAGCGAGTTTTGCTTGTCACTCAAAATGTTGGAACGAAAAAAGAAACCAAGGTGCTCGCGATGGTGAATCCGGAAATCATAGAATGTTCAAAAAAAGAAGTGACTATGGAAGAAGGTTGTCTCAGTCTCCCAGGGCAATTTGCCAAAATCTCTCGACCAGCAAAGGTCAAAGTAAAATGGCAGAATGTAGAAGGCAACTGGTGTGAAAAGAAACTCGATAAATGGGATGCACGGATTTTTCTTCACGAATATGACCACTTAGAAGGAATTCTTTTTACAGACTATCTCGAAAAATAAATACCAAAGACGATTGATAAATCGTCACTTTTTGCTACTCTTCGATCGATTAATTTTCCCCTATGAAACCAGGTCCAAAAAACGCTCCGCGTCGGCAGAACCCTTTTAAATATTTACTTGTGATTGCTCTGATTGGAGCAAGTATCGCACTTATTTTTCCAGGAAATGAAGAACTCTTTTCGAAAGAGAAACCAGAGGAGATTTCCCTCACGGTGATGAAAGAGAAGTATACGCAGGATGCATTTCAGGCAATTGCCATAAAGGATAACACGATTACAGCAGAAACATTTGATGGGACGAAATTCCAAACAACAAAAGAAGCATCGAGTAATATTGCCGATCTTGGGTTCGATGATTTGTCTAAAAAAGCAAAGGTAACCATCGTCGACACTTCAAGTGGACGATTGTGGATGAACATCTTGATTGGTGTGGCTCCGTTCTTGCTCTTGATTGGATTCCTTATTTTCATTTCTCGTCGAGCCAGCTCCATGGGAGGGGGAGGAGGAGAAGGAGGACCGTTTGGTTTTGGGAAATCAAAAGCGAAGGTTTATGACAAGACAAAATATAACACTCGATTCAGTGATGTAGCGGGAGCCACAGAAGCCAAGGAAGAAGTCGTGGAAGTAGTAGACTTCCTCAAACGCCCACAACGATACCGAAAAATGGGAGCGAAAACACCAAAGGGAATCCTTTTGGTAGGAGCTCCAGGAACGGGGAAAACGTTGCTTGCTCGTGCGATTGCCGGAGAAGCAGGCGTGCCATTCTTCTCAGTATCAGGATCAGAATTCGTAGAAATGTTCGTAGGTGTGGGGGCGTCACGTGTTCGTGATTTGTTTAAAACTGCGAAACGAAATGCACCTGCCATCATCTTTATCGACGAGATTGATGCCATTGGAAAACAACGAGGAAATGGAATGGGAGGAGGACACGATGAACGAGAACAGACACTCAATCAGATTTTGACGGAACTTGATGGATTCGAATCAGGAACGTCTCTTATCGTTATCGCGGCGACAAACCGTCCAGACGTTTTGGATAAAGCCTTGCTTCGACCAGGGCGATTCGATCGACGAGTGCATATCGATCTTCCAGATATGGAAGCACGGTTGCAGATTCTTGATCTTCATGCCAAGAACAAAACTTTCGCCAAAGGAGCAAACCTCAAAAAGATTGCTTCAAAGACGGTTGGATGTTCAGGAGCGGATTTGGAAAACATCCTCAATGAGGCAGCGATCTTCGCCGTCAAGAAAAGACAGAAATCTATCACGCATGACGATGTAGAAAATGCTGTTGAGAAGGTCTCTATGGGACCAGAACGACGATCTCGAAGGATTACAAAAGCAGAGAAAGAAATCATTGCTCACCACGAAGTAGGACACGCGATTTCGGGACACTTCACCGAAACCTGCGAACCCGTGCACAAGATTTCTGTGATTTCACGGGGGTCAGCGCTCGGAGTAACTTGGTTCTTACCAGAAGAAGACAAGTATCTTGCCAGTGAGCAAAAGATGAAGGACGAAATGGTTTCTCTCCACGGAGGACGGATCGCTGAACGGCTCATGTTTGGACAGACGACAACTGGAGCTTCCAATGACCTAGAACGTATCTCTCGGCTCGCCAGAGCGATGGTGATGACCTACGGGATGGCTGATGGAAAGAAGGTTGGACCAGTCGTATTTGCTGAAAAATCAAAAGGATTTGCAGGGATGGATTTTCATGAGAAAGATTTCTCAGAGGAGACTGCTCGAGCGATTGATGAGGAAGTGCACCGACTTGTTCTCGAAGCTGAGGCGAATTGTGAAACAATCTTGAAGAAACACTTGCCGTTGCTGAAGAAAATTGCGAAGGACTTGCTTGAAAAAGAGAACCTTTCACGAGACGAGTTCTTGGCATATTTTAAGAAGTAAAAATAATTGACTTCTTTGTCAAACAGGCGTAGAAACCCATTCGTAAAACATGCTTTTATTGTTTTAAACGGTGTGTTTTCTGCTATTTAACAGAACGGAAGGAATAAGATTGCACGGTTTTCTTTTTGAATTTCTCGAAGAGAAGTGCGTGTAATTTTAATATTTATTAATCAAATTTATAAAGAAAGGTTTGTTATGAACTCAAAAAAATTGGAGCATGGTGCTCTCAAAACTGAAAAATCACTAAAAGTGATGAAAATCCTGACATTTGTAATGGTCATAGTTGCGCTGATACTCTTCGTGGTTGTGATTACCTCTGTTCCAAAGCTGAAGAAGGCACAAGAGGCACGAAAGGCAAGAATCACCCAATTGGAGACAAGGGTGGAATCTGACAGCACAACAAGTGCGAACAGACTTGTAATGATTCAAGGTCTAAATAAAACAGTTGCTATTGAGAAACAGAAAACGGCGAGAGCAGACAGTCTAACAGGTGTATGGAAAAGTCAGGCTTCTCGAAACACCAAAGCTGGTAAAAAAGCGTTGGACGCTTTGAAAGCAACTCATGAAGCTTCGATGAAACTTATCACAGAAGAAAGAGATTCATTACTGCTCGGTTGGAATTTAGATACATTGGCTCTTGGAAAATTGAAAGAGAAGCATGATGGATTAGTGAAAAAGTATGGTGAACAAGGAAAGGAACTCTCTTCGTGGAAAAGGAAATACACTTCATTGGGAGAATTCGTACTGAACACGGAAGCGGTGATAGACAGTGTTGAAACGGGGAGAAAAGCTCGTGGATTTGGGAAATGGTTTAATCGAGGACGAATATTTGTACTTGAAGAACCAGGAGAAGATTCCAAAGAAATAAATTGGCTTTACTTCGAACCAAAAGGACGAAAAAAGTTTATAAAGAAATGATCCTTCTGTTTGCGCGAATGGCGAGGGGTTCCACAATTTGTGGGCCCCTTTCTGTATAGAGTATTTTAAGAAGTAAGAGATTCGGAGAGAATCGTGAGAGAAAGCCCTTGTTAAGGGGGTTATATTGTGGTACAATGTCCCGATTAATTTAACATTATGGGTCTTCCGGAAGTAGTATTAAAAGAAGAAAAGTTACTTATCGCTACCAAGAATAACTTGGAAGGCGAGCAGAAAGTGGAATCCCTTGAAGACGATACAAGTGGGCTCGTTGAAGCATTACTTCCTGAACAAGTTGAACATCCAGAAGGAGAACAATCATTGGAATCTTTAAACAAAGAAGAAGATTCTTCCCAAGCGCCTGTTTCTATTCCTGAAACAATAGAAGAAGAGCAAGTATTTACAGAAAATCCAGTTTCTTTTGAAGACAATGAAAATTCAAAGATTTCTTTAAATAAAGAAAAAACTTCATACAAGGGGCCATTGCTTTTGAAAAGTCATAAATTGCTTTCCGATACTCCCCAAGAAATGGAGCAGTACAAAAACGAAATTTTAAATATAAAATCTCAAATAGAATCTGGAAATTTCGATTCTATCGGGGAGAAATTAGGACATAAATTCTCGCCAAATAAATTGAAAATGATTTTTAATGTCGTAAGAGAGCAGTCGAAAAATTTCTCACAAGAAGATTTTTTGTTACAGTCGATTTCCATGTGGATTATGATCAACGCAGAAGAGTCATTACGTGGACTTGAAGGGATTAAAAAAGGACTACACGCATCATCACAAAAAATATCAGATGTTTTAAAACAAGATGCGAATCTTACCTGTGTTAATTTGGCGATGCTTGCACAACATATGGGGAAAATGTTCGATCTCGAATTAAAAATAAAACAACAACCACTTGTAAGTTTCAAACCAAAATTTTCAGTTATTCCAGCGGGACACAGGCATGTGTATTCAGAGACAGGAGGAGTTATTGATGTTGTATGGGGTGATTATCATGGTGGATATTTTTCTTCAAAAGAAGACTATTACAAAACATTTCCACAACATGTTGCTGCCAAAAAACAAAATTTTGCTGCAAAAATGAAAGCCACACTAGAGCATCAACAAACAACAGAAGAAAACTAAAACTTGAACTTTTCCCAAAAATACCTATCTTCTCCGTGGTAAATTTGAAATACGTTCTTTTGATTTCGATTTTTTAAACGGGGTGTAGCTCAGTTGGCTAGAGTGCGCGGTTTGGGACCGTGAGGTCGGAGGTTCGAGTCCTCTCACCCCGACCATTAATACAGTGATAGAAAGGCTTAAGCCTTTTTTACTGTATCAAAAATGAGGACTCAGTGACCCCGCGGCTCGACAGTGAGTTCTCGGGTGTTGCCGTCAGGGCTATTTAGGGATGGCTTTTTTGCTTTATAGACACAAATTTAAAAAAGCATGACCGCACGGCGAAACCGTGGGATCTTTTGAGTTTTAATTAACAACTTCAGTAGGAGAGAAAGTGATTTTTTCTTTTACATCCATAAAAAAATCATCAATTTCAAGTATGAGCTTATCGGTCTCTTTTATATTCTTTACAAGAATACTGCGAGTAATCTTTACATTCTCAAATCTAATTCCACCGTCACCACTGTCCATGGTAATTTTTGTTCGAACATTGCCATCTTTTTTCAAGGTTCCCCAATTTGCATGTGCTACTTTATTTCTAAAAGTATTCACCTTCTTAAGTCGCTCTACAAGTTTCTTTAACTCTTCTTTTCTATCCCCTTGTTCAGTTTCAGAAATGAACTGTAAAAGAATTCCATAAAGGAATTCAATTTTATCCCCCATTTTTAAAGTCATTAGTATTCTGTATCCATGATCATGAAATCGCTCATTGATCATTGTTGAAACAACAAAGTTGATTGAGTGTTCCAATCCGCTAAATACAATTAATAATTCTCCAATTTCAGAAGACAATTCTGCGCTAATGCTATCTAATGAATCAAAATCACCTTCTTCCGTATCAAACTGATTTAGTCTTGTATACTGTCTATCCATAGAAATATATTAACTTATTTTTTAGAAATTATATTTTCCACAATTTGAGTTGTTGGGACAGGTGAATTACCACCTTTTAAATATCCAGTATCTTGGAATTCAAACATTGTCTTTGTTACTTGTAACAATATGGCATTTTGTGTTTCGATATCATTCTCACCAATTGTTGTTTCTGATACAGAATCAAGAATCCTTTGATGGGAATCTAGAGCGTTTTGCCTGTGTGTATTCAGATAATATAAATGCTTCTCTGCAGAAAAATTTCTTGAAAAATGGGAAACTAAATATCCTCCTGCGGATAATACAAAAAACTTCAAAACAATGTTTTGAGTGATTATGTTATTCCAAATATTTTCCCAAAATCCCAGAGTCGCACCCTCTTCAATGATAGAAAACGTACCGCCCCAAAGAAACAGACAGGCAAAAACAACTGTAATAACAAGAAACAATAACATCGCAATAAAGTTTCGAATTGCGGATTTGCCATTTTTTTTGGCCATATCTTCAAAGGCTTTTCCATATTTACTTACCTCTTGTTTTTCAGCTATCTTCTTGCTTTCTTCTGATTTTATTTTTACATCAGTGATCAATTTTCCCGCTTCTTTGAGAGTTTTTTCCAATTCTTGAACTTTCTTTTGATTACCAGGATCTAAAAAACGTACATAATTTAGAATCGGCGAAAGTTGGTTGATTACCTCTTCTTCTTTTTGTCTTATATCGGCTATTTTCTGAGTCTTCTGGGTTGTATCAGTGTAATTAACAAGTATCCCATCACAGAAATCAAGAAAATTATTCAATATTGTTTCAAAAGTTCTTTCATGATTTGGTATGTCGCTTAATACTGGATTCTCTAACAGAGAATCGAAAATATCTTTTAGACGATCAAGGTTAGATGAAGCTTCTTTTAAATTCCCACTATCTCCAAGATCTTCACGCAAAAGCCCTTTCCAATCTACTTTTTCAAATCGTTCAAGAACGGGAGCACTTATTGCCATATTTTATTAAATGAATATATCATTCATTATTCTAAAAGAAATTCTAATTAAGACAAATAACCCGTCATAATTAGGGGGAAGAAAACCCTATAATCAATAAAAATACTCTCTTGACTCCCCCAAAATCCATCCCTAGAATAAAAGAGCCGTAAGGTCATTGAGTTCTTTTCCTGACTTTCTACTCAAATCGAGTTAATCCGCTTGTATAAGGGCAAAAACCGCTCACAGAATGGGTTAAGACGCTTTGGGACCGTGAGGTCGGAGGTTCGAGTCCTCTCACCCCGACCATTTAAAAGGCAAGAAGTGCGAATAGTTTCGCGCTTTTTTTATTGCTCCCAATTCTCTTCGTGTTGTATGTGACTGTATTCCTTCTCCCACTCTTCTTCACTGAGTTCGGTTAAGGGTCTGAGCTCCGTTCCGAATTGCTCCTCCCATTCATTTTTCTCTTTATCAAATGTGTATTCTTTCAAAGGAACCCACGCATCTTGTTCTTCTGCGAATTCGAGAATAATCCATCGATCCTTATCGTTCTCCGTTTTGGGTGGAATGTGAAGCGCTGTCGTTGGAATCGATTCGCCCTCCCATTCTCCAAGCGAGATAGAAAGAACGTTCTTTTTGTGATTTGTACTTTTAAGATGTCGGTGACCAGAAACCATAACGTATTTGTCTTCTCCCGCTAACGCTTGCAACAGTTCGGTTTGCAATAATGCGTGATCACTGTGCGATCCATTGAGATTCTCTGTTATTTTTTTCACTCGATTGAAGGCAGATTTAAATTCATTGAGCATGCTCAAGAAAGAAAAAATGGCTTCCGATTCCTCGGGATATTCACGGAGCATTGGCCAGAGCATTTTTCTCCACTTGTTCCATTGTGTCTGCATTGATGTATTGATTTCCGGATGATCGTTCAGGAGTTGTAGTTTTTCTTCGGTCGACATATTCGGATCAAAATCTTTAAAAATAGAACGAATCAATCCTGCAATATCAGCATAGTTTCCATGTTCAACGATGACGCCTTCTTCCACTTGCTGAGCGCCAGAAAGCACGCTGATGTCAAACTCCTTATCCTTAAACACATTGTTTTTTAAAAAATCTTCTAAATCTTTTTCAGCATTACTAACAGATTCTCTTGCAGTTTCTTCGGTTGGATTGGAAACAACATCAAGTTCGTGATTTCCCACAAAACTTGTTATTTTTCCTTCGTGTTCTGCAAAAATCTGATTGAAGAAATTTTGTAATTGAGGCTTTGCATATTTTTCGCCCATCTTTGTAATTTCTTTCTCGTTTTTCCCCTCCCATACATGTTTCCATTTCTCCCTTGTTGTGTCTCCACCGAGAATAACCTCATTCACGCGGAGACTATAAAGATCCAAAAACTCTTTGAGTTTTTCTGCACGCCGATCTCGTTCGAGATTCTCCTCATCTCCGAAATGAGTATCGACAACATAGAGATTACTATCTAATGCATTTGGATCCATCACCTAATTATACCATATAACCCGCTTAAATACAATAATCTCAGGCTTTGATTTCCTTCAAAGTCAACTTGATTTTTCTGCCCATTTTGGACACAATCGCCCTCGATGAAAAAGCAAAAGAAAAACCTTCGCGGACGGAAGAATCTCTTTCTTATGGGAGCGATTTTATTCTTGGTAGGAATGGTAGGAATCTTTCTCTGGGCGCAAGCGTTCACGGGAGGAAAACTTGATCATTTCTTTTCATCTGAAGCAGTGTTGATGGTGGAAGTTTCCGTTACAGAGGATACAGCGAGTTCGCTCGGGCACATCTTCCCTGAGGCGGACTTTGACTCTCTGTTTGATGGAATGGTATCAAATTACTTTTCAATCGACTTTGACGACGATGTGAAGCCATGGATCGGAGGAAAGGCGGGGATTGCGATGTTTGATAAAGGAGATTTTGTGATTGCAGCAAAAGTACGGAATCGAGGAAAAGCAGAAAAGTTCTTGGAGAAATTTAAATTGCCGACAGAAGAATTTGAGAAACGAGGAATAAAAGGAGGGGAAATCTGGACGCCAGCGTTTTCTTCAAATGTTGCGGTTGGATTCCACAAAGGATTCGTACTGTTCGCGACATCCAAAGAGAGACTCGAACAAAACTTCCTCGCATCGGAAAAAATTGCGGACCTCGATAACTACAAACAAGTGCAATCAGATTTGCCACGATCATCATTCTTCGCGGTCTACGCAGACACAGAGAAAGTAGTGGATTTATTGGCAGACAGTGAGAAAATCTCAGGACAAAAACCATTGCTTCAGTCAGTGGCACAGAGCCTTCCAGCGATTGGGCTCCGAGCGAAAATGAAAGAACGAGAAGTGATGCTGTACTCAAAAATCTTGAGCCACGAAGGCGTCTTCGCAGAGCAAAAAGTTCCACGAAAGAGTAATCAGATGATGCCAGAGTTGGCGCAGTTTGTTTCTCAAAACACACTCTTCTTTATGAACGGGTCTGATATTTACGATAAGTATCGGCACACGAAAGAATTCTTGGCGCAGTTTCACCCACAGTTTTCGGTCATCTTCGATGGAGTGTTGAGAGCGAAATCACGAGAGATATTTGGAGAGAAGTTTGATTTCGAAAAAGACTTCTTATCTCAAATGCACGGACAGTATGCGGTGGTGTTCGACTTTGAAAATGCACTTCAACCGTTTGTGAACTTCACTCTTGTGACAGGGTTTGGAAGCGCTGATACAGAGCAGAACATGGCACAATTGCAGGATGTGATTCACTTCGCACAGGGGCAATTCTCAACGCAAGTGGAAGAAGTTCAACTTCCAGATGGAACGACTCGAGAAGAACTCACGGCGATTGATCAGAAAGAAATTCCAATTAAAAAAATCGAAGAAGGCGGACAGTTTTACTTCACGGCGCAAGACCCATCAGATTCAAATAAGAAATTCTCATACGGATTCCTCGACGGATACTTCGTATTCTCGACACACGAGACGGGAGTGAAATCAGTATTCGCTTCGCACGCAAATCCAGACATTAGCCTCACGAACAATGCCGACTTCCGAGAAAGCATCCTCTTCCGATACTCACCATCAGGGAGCTACGGGTTCTTTAATGTTGCGAAGTTCATCTCAGCGGTGGAACTGGTTTCCGATACAGAGAACCAATGGCGATCAGTGATGACGCAGTTTCTTAGATCAAATGTGCGAAATATTACCTTCGCACGAAAAGTGTTCCCAGAGGAAATCTTCTGGACGGCAACACTTTTTTCTCGATAATAGAATGTGATGACACCACTTCTTTTCTCACTTCTCGCGGTAGCGCCTTCAATGATGAGTGTTCCAGCAACACCTTCATTTCCTATGCGTCCGTGGACCGAGATAACAGAGTCTACGATTGAGATAATCGTTCCTTCGTGGACGGAAGGACTTGGATTTACGGTGCGAGAAAAAACAGAAATTAAAGTCGGAGATATTATCCGCGCGGTTGTAAAAAATCCGAAGACGGAAGAAAATATTTCAGAGAGTAATGAAGTCGAAGTTCAGTATTAAATAATCCCATGAAATTTCGCGGATCGGTCGTCCATGGCGTTCAGGTAGGGGCGAAGTTTGGTATTGCGACGGCAAATTTAGAAGTAGATGAAATGCCCACAGAGCTGAAAGAGGGGGTTTATTTTATTACGGCGTCCTTTGATTCAACACCCCATAATGGACTGCTTCACTTCGGACCGAGAAAGACGTTTGGAGCTGATTCTACGATTGAAATACATCTATTAGATGTAGACCTCGATTTGTATGAAAAAGAGCTAGAAATAGACGTTCTGAAGCGAGAGCGGGACATTGAGCAGTTTCAAAATGCAGATGCACTCTTCACTCAAGTTGAGAAAGATATCGTGCGAGCACGGAAGTTCTTTCTTCGATCTTCAATTGCAGATCAATGGAAAAAGATTTCTCCCGATGAACGAGAACAAATGGCGTTTTCTGTGCTTGAACGGATTGCGACGAATGAGAACTTCAAATCTGCTCAGAATATTTATGTCTATGCTCCGATTGAAGGGGAGATAGAGTTTGTACAAAAAATGTGTTCAATAAATAAAGAGAAGACCTTTTTCTTTCCAAAAATTGAGAATGACGAAATGATGTTTCATCGCTCAGCGTGGGAGGATTTGAAGGAGGGGGCGTTTGGTATTCTTGAACCGAGTCCATCTTCGGACGTTCCAGAACCAGACCTCGTGTTCGTTCCTGCAGTTGCGCTTGATGCCCGTTCACACCGACTCGGAAAAGGCGGGGGATTCTATGATCAGTTTTTAAAAACCTTCAAAGGACACACGATTGCGGTGGTTCCTTCGTTTGCGCACATCAAATCTCTGCCCACAGAGGGGCACGATGAGAAGGTTTCGGAAGTTATTGCGGTATGATTTGAAGAGATCCCCGCCTACGCGGGGATAAGTTCCACTAACGACTCACTTGCGTTCGTCGAGTGTCACTTACTTTTTCAAGAACTTCGCAACGGCTTTCACAACAGATTCAGCTTGTTCGATGGTAATTCCAATTTCCGCCAAGTCTTTGGCTTTCATTCCTTCGAATTGTTTGATCTGTGAGAGACCGAGCTCCATCAATGTTTTGATAATATCTTCCTCAACACCTTCGAGTTTATCGATGGTAACCTTCTCAGATACTTCTTTCGCAACTTTCTTGTCTTTTGTGACAGGCGCTTTTGCAGATTCATCTTCTTCAATTGGTCCATCGAATGTGATGACGTCTACTTGCATTCCGATAAGGTGCCCAGCAAGTCGAACGTTTTGTCCTCCTCGTCCAATGGCAACTGCTCGTTCTTCTTCTCGTACGAAAATTTTCACACGATCTTCTTTATTATCGCCTTTGAAGAATTCAACCTTTGCGATCTTTGCCGGAGCAAGTGCCGCAATAAGCAATTTCTTTGGGTCATCGTAATTCTGAATAATATCCAATCGTTCGTCTCCAACTTCTTCCATCACGGTGTTAATTCGTGATCCTCGTTGTCCTACGAATGCTCCTACTGGATCGACTGATTGATCGTCTGATTCAACAGCGATTTTACATCGAACCCCTGGTTCTCGTGCCATCTTGGCAACGTAGACCACACCTTCTCGCATTTCTGGAATTTCTTGTTCAAATAAAGCCTCGATAAATTCTCGACTTGTTCGTGTAATTCGAAGTTGAGGTCCTTTTGGAGTGAGTTCAACTTTATCAAGATACACACGTACTCGTTGTCCTGTGAAGAAATTTTCTCCAGGGATTTGCGCTCGTGAGTAAAGCATTGTTGTAATTCCATCGATGTCGAGCAATGCACAATCACGGTCCGTCTTTTGTACCCGTGCTGTGAGCAATTCTCCTTCTCGATCTTTAAATTTCTGGAAGAGCATTTCTCTCTCTGCCTCTTGTAGTTTCTGACTAATCACATGCTTCGCAGTCTGAGCGGCAATCCGTCCAAACGCCTCATGTGGTGGAACTGGTACGAATACAGAATCTCCCATTTTTGCATCGGGACGAATCTTCTTCGCATCTTTTTCTGTAATATCAATTTCCACATCCTCCACTTTTTTCACCACCGTCCGAACTTCAAAAATTCGCATTTCAGAAATATCATCTCCCAAGTGCACTTGAATTTGTTGCCCTGCTGTTCCGAAATCTTTCTTGTAGGCAATCGCAATAGCGTTCTGGATTGCTTCGATAACAGTATCTGGATCGAGATTCTTCTCTGCACAGAGTTGATTAATGGCGGCTTGGAGGTGACTTTGCATGGATGTGAGTAATAAAAAGGAGCTTCAAAAAAATCGACGATTCCAATAAGAAATCATCAATTTCAGCGGGATTTTGCTCTTTCCCACTTGATTGTCAAGAAAAAAGTGAAGAAGTCCTTCAAAATTCCTCCCCTGGCAGGGGAGGTGCGGTGGGGTATCGATAAAAAACATACCCCCTCTAACTCCCCCTACAAGGGGGAGAATGAAGATCTAAAACGCTTCAACGAATTCTGTGAGAGCTTTCTCAGGATCTTCAGCTTTTGTAATTGCTGTCGCAACGAGAAATCCTTTTGCTCCAAGGTTTAATGACACCTTCACATCTTCGACAGAATTAATCCCTGCTCCTACCAATACTGGAATTCCTCCAGACACTGCCACAGAGTCGGCAATCGACTGAGGTTTGGACGTGGCAACAGAGGCACCTGTTGATCCAATTAACTCCGGTGGTTCAAAGGCAACACAGTCAGGTTCTAATTTTGAGAGTTCTTCAATTTCTGCAGGATTCTCCGCACATACGATTCGCACCAAGTTCGCTTTTTGCGCACAAGCAACACTGTCTTTCAAAACTTCAACATCAAGTCGTCGTTCTGAGTGATTGAGTAATGTTCCAATGGCACCTGCTTTTTTTACCGCTTGTGGAAGAATGTGACCCGTTCCTTTCCCATAATCAATAGGATCGACATGTTGTGCAAAGACAGGAATAGAAACTTCCTTTGCGACTCGATAGAGATCTATCGCATTTACCGCAATTCCAATTGATTTGCCGGTAGCCTTGGCAACTTTGTCGTGAATCTTCGCCATTTCGAGCGCGTTCGCTCCAGTAGCCGTTTCGTAGTTTTTGAGATTGGTAATCCAGATGGGAAAAGTAAACATGATTTGTAGAATTAAGCTTTTCCGAAGTATAGAAATTATTGAAAAATTTGAAAGGGTGATTTTGAGAGGGGGTATTTAGGGTGAAAAAGTTTGACAAATACGGTGCTCTTCCTACAATCGCGACGCTTTTTTTCAATTCTTAATTTTTCTATCATAGGCATTTCCTACCGTGGTGGTCGAGGCAGAGGCAGACGTAGTTTTCAGCGTGTCCCGCAGAAACAACATCGAACAAACGAAGAAATTCGTGTAAAAGAAGTTCGACTCGTTGATGAGCAGGGAGAACCCCTTGGGGTCGTTGCGCTCGAACAAGCCCTCAGCATGGCCCGCGAAAAGGAAGTAGACCTTGTAGAAATCTCACCCAAAGCAGATCCGCCCGTGTGTAAATTGATCGATTATGGAAAGATGCTCTATGCCATCAAAAAGAAAGATCAGCAGGCCAAGAAGGCAACACAAGCGCAGGAGATGAAAGGGATTCGGCTCACCTTCCGAATGGATGTGGGGGACGAAGATAGACAGCGTAAACACGCAGAAGATTTCTTGAAAAAAGGACATCCCGTTCGAATCGCACTCACAATGCGCGGACGAGAAAAAGCACACAAAGACCTCGCGTTCGGGAAACTCAACGCCTTTGTAAAATCACTTTCAGAAATTTCAACTCTTGAAAATAACCCGAGAGCGGCAGGGCATCAAATTGTCGCAGTACTCAAACCATCAAAGTCTCAAAAATGAAACAAAAGACTCATTCCGGCCTCAAAAAAAGAGTAAAGATCACAGGATCAGGAAAAATAATGTTCCAAAAATCTTGCAAGAACCACTTGCTCAGCTCTAAATCAAAAAAACAGAAAAAATCTGGACGACTCGGACTTGAAGCTCCAAAAGGGCACATGAAGGTTTTATCTCGACTTCTTAATATCTCTAAATAATGGTACGCGTTACAGGAGGACCGGCATCGCACGCACGACATAAGAAAGTTCGGGCACAAACAAAAGGATATCGTGGTAAACGAAGTTCAACGTTTAAAATGGGAAAGCAAGCTGTAATGAAAGCTGGGCTTCACGCATATGTTGGACGAAAGATTAAAAAACGAGACTTCCGACGACTTTGGATTTCACGAATTTCTACGGCGCTTCGAAACATGGGGCTTCGTTACTCTGAAGTGAAAAACAAATGGCTTCACGCCAAGATGGATGTAGATCGAAAAAGTCTTGCTGAACTTGTAGTAGATTATCCGAAGGTGTTTGAAAAGGTAGTCGACGTTGCAAAGAAAGTGAAGTAAAGGAAGATATTAACTATTCTTTCTGTCATCCCAAACTTGATTTGGGATCCATTATTCAGTGTTTAGAAAGATAATAGATTCCAGCCTTCGCTGGAATGACAAGGAAGGGAAATTTAAAATTGATAATTAAGGATTCATAACCGATAATCAAAACAATGTTCGTTGATGAAGCAAAAATTTCGGTAGAAGCAGGAAAGGGAGGAGACGGATGTGTCAGCTTCAGACGGGAGAAATATATCCCCAAAGGTGGACCCGATGGAGGAGACGGAGGAAAGGGGGGAAGCATCGTCTTTCAAGCGGTAGACAACATTCACACGTTGTCTGACTTTCGTGTGGCGAAACATTTCCAAGCGGAGAATGGAGTACGAGGAGATCAGAATAATAAAACCGGACGAGGAGGACAGAAACTTATTCTCAAAGTTCCCGTGGGAACGCAGATTAGAGAGATGAAGACGCAACACGTTTTGGCAGATTTAACGGAGAAAGATCAGGAAGTAATTCTCGCTCGTGGAGGAATCGGAGGAAAAGGAAATTCCGGATTTGTGAGTTCAGTGCGCCAAGCGCCGAGCTTCGCAGAGAAAGGAGATGTGGGAGAAAAATTAGAACTGGAATTGGAATTGAAACTGGTAGCGGATGTAGCGATTATCGGATTGCCGAGTGTGGGGAAGTCGACATTTATTTCCGTGGTTTCAAACGCCAAACCAAAGATCGCGGAGTATCACTTTACGACACTGGTTCCCAATTTAGGGGTATCTGAGGTTGATGATCGAGAGATTGTTTTCATCGATGTTCCAGGACTTATTTCAGGGGCGAGTGAAGGGAAAGGACTTGGGCATCAGTTCTTGCGACACATTGAACGAGCACGGTTTGTGCTCCATTTGATCGATACAACGAGTGATCACCCAATGGAAGATTACGATGTAATTCGAAAAGAATTGGATGAGTTTTCTCCAGAGTTAGCGAAGAAACCATTTCTTCCCGTCTTTGCAAAAATCGATCTGACAGATGAAGAATTGGAAACATTCCTCATGGATGAATTTGAAAAGAAATACAAAATCCGTCCGTGGAAAATATCTTCAGCGACGCATGAGGGGGTGCAGGATTTGCTTCGTGAAATAGAAAAACAACTTCCGATTGTGGAGGAGAAAATCGTTGAAGAGGCAGAGGAAACAGCAACCGTGGTTGAATTTCGTCCAGCCGAAACTGACGAGATTGATTCTCGATTGGTTCAGATTGAAAAAACAGAAAACTGGTGGGCACTTACTAATCCACGGTTAGAACAAATGGTTCGACAAACTGATGATACCAATGAAGAAGCGCGTCAACGAATTTATGATGTGTTGAAGAAATGGGGCGTTACCACAAAACTCGAAAAGAGAGGCGCGGTGGCAGGCGATCAGATTCGGATTGGAGAATACTTCTGGGAATATCGAGGGTAGTTACCTCCTCACTCGCACACACTTTCTATTTTTACACCGAATTCGAAAAGAGTTTCTTATTTGTGATTTAAAAACAGATTTTTTTTGTCGAGTCTTTGAGGAAGTGAAAATGCGAGGAGTAGATTTGAGAAAAAAATTTTCTGCATCAGATTTTATATCTTCGAGCGTGAAAAAAAGAGTTCTGCCTTTGGTATCGAAATTGAGATTTCCATACACAGTTATTTTTTCAGTTTTATCTTTTTGAACGAGTAATGGTTTTCGGAATCGAAGTCGGGCGAGATCATCATTATCAATTTTTCCATTCATAGAGCGACGATAATTATTGGTAATAGCAATGAGTCGTCCAAAATCACTGGGTTCAGAAAGTCCTCGACGACGGACAGTGATTTCAGAAATTTTTACATCATCATTCTGCGCAGTCACATTGATTGTGATAAATGGGATGCGTACTCCATTGTGTGGTACTCGACCACTGTGAGCAAATTGAGAAACTTCCAATGTCCCGACCGCAAATGCGGGAAGAGCGAAACAAAGAGAGAGGAGGAGGATGGCGAACTTTTTCATCGGATTGATTTTTGCAAAATTTCGAAAAAATGCCAGAATTCGGGCGATGAAACGCGTTGAAACAATTCTTCTTATCTTGATTGCGGCACTGATCCCATTCCATGGATTTATCACGGTGGCGTTACCAGACGCCTTTCGATTTTGGAAAGAAGCATTACTGGGAATAAAACTTTTGTTTCTTCTTGGAATAGAAATTCACCGCTTTGCACAGAGAAAAACACTGCGACTCTCAAATCCTGAATCATGGGTACTCTGCTTTCTCGTATGGCTGGGAGCACTGGTGGCACTGCATCCAGACATGGTTACTGCACTCGTGGCGGCACGATACTTGGGAATGGGAGCACTCGTATTTCTCATGTTTTCAAGACTCTTTCGTATATTGGAATTCACAGAACGAAAAGAACTCTTCAGAATTTTTAGTCTTACCTTTCTCGCTTCCTGTGCCTTGTCGGTGCTGATGGGAATCTGGGCAAAGTTTTTTGGAGGATTTGAAATCCTCTCTTCACTCTATTCCTCAACGATTTCCTCATGGGTTCCCGGGCAAGCGACGCCTCTGTATCATGAAGTGAGCGGATTTATCCGCATGCAGGGGGGAAGTTCTGGTCCGATTGAATTTGCGTATTTGATCTTGATGGCATTTTTCTTACTCTTGCTTCCGCACGTGTCGCGATTCAAGTGGGGGATGATGGTGCGCATTGTTTTAGGAATTCTTTTCCTCTTTGCTTTATTTCAAAGCGCTTCGCGAATTGCGTATGGACTGGCGATTCTTGGAATCCTCTTCGCACTCGGACAAGCACTTCGAATACCTCGAAAATTTGTATTAACGGGAATCATTTCACTCGTCCTTGTGGGGGCTGGATTCCTCATGGGAAACAAAGACTTGAACACAAAATTTGTTCAAAGAGTAGGAACATCTGCTCATTTCACCAAACCAGTGGAAGCCTTTCAACTCGGTCTTTCTTCGCCTATCATTGGGAACTTGGGAGAGATCGGACCCGCGGCGAGAGCGAAAAATCTTCGTGAAAATAACGACGACAAAGCGCTCATTGCGGAGAATGTTTTTGCGGATGTCTTTGCTCAAACGGGAATTGTGGGAATCATCCTGCTGGCTGGATTTTTTGTAACGCTCTGCTTTATTTCTTCTTCGTTTTTCTACCCTGCGATTGTGGCAATGCTTGTGGCCATCAACACAGCGACACTGTTTGATATGGTTCCGATTTCCATTTCATTTTTTATTCTATTTGCGTTTTTTGCCACAATGGGCAAAATGACCATGAAAAAATATTTTGTCTAATATGACGCTTCACATTGCAAATCTCATCACGATTTTTCTTTATGCAGGATGTTCCTTCGCATTGGCGAGCTTTGTGTTTCCTGACTTCATCAAGTTTGTGAAGGAGTACAAACTGACGCAGAAGATTCGAGAAAATGGACTTTCAGGAGGGGTGGCAAAACTCTTCAAAAAATTTCATGCGCATAAATCAGGCACGCCCACGATGGGGGGAGTGGTGATCCTCTTTGCGGTGTTGACGACGATTGTTATCTCACGACTGTTGTCGTACTTCGGGATTATTGAGAGCTCCATTCTCAATCGAGGAGAAACGTATCTGCCGATTATAACGCTCGCAGTGGTAGGGTTCTTGGGGATGATTGATGATTACTTGAACATTAAAGAAAGCTCAGCTCAAAAGGGATTATCAGCAAAAGTGAAGCTTTGGTCGCTGGTGCTTTTTGCGGTGGCGGGAGCGCTGTGGTTTACCTTTAAACTCGAATGGTCGATTCTTCACATCCCAGGGGTGGGAGACTTCGACATCGGACTGTGGTATGCGCCACTGTTTGTCTTTATCCTTGTTGGGACCTCCAACTCGGTAAATCTTACCGATGGACTGGACGGACTCGCTGGAGGGCTTCTGACGATTGCCTATGGGGCGTTTGCTGTGATTGCCTACTTCTATGGAATGCCGATTCTTTCGGTCTTCTGTGCGACGATTGTGGGAGCACTGGTTGCCTTTCTCTGGTTCAATGTGCCTCCTGCCAAAATCTACATGGGAGATACTGGCTCACTGGCTCTGGGAGCGACACTGGGAGTGATTGCCATGCTGACCAATGCGGTAATTATTCTCGCGATCATTGGATTCATCTTTATTATTGAAACGTTATCAGTAATGCTTCAGATGTTCTGGAAAAAACGATTCAAAAGAAAGCTCTTCCTTATCGCACCGATACATCATCACTTCGAAGCGAAGGGGTGGTCTGAGACGCAGATTGTTATGCGGTTTTGGATTATCGGAGCAGGACTCGGTTTAATCGGTCTGATCATTGGACTCGTCGGGATGGGGGATAATGGGATGATTTAAAAAAGCCCCGCGTGTGCGAGGCTCTTATTTTTTCGGATTTTATGGATCCCTGCCTTCGCAGGGATAAGTTCCGCCAACCAATCACTTCGTTCTTGGGGCGTCACTTAATTCTTAATTTCCATGAGTTCTACTTCGAAGATCAACGTTGATCCTCCTGGAATTGGTCCGAAATCATCCAGTCCGTATCCGAGCGTTGGAGGAATTGAAAGTCTTCGTTTTTCGCCTTCTTTCATTCCAATGAATCCTTGATCCCATCCTTTGATTACTTGACCACCACCAGCCGTAAAGTGGATTGGGTCACGACCATCACTTGTGTCGAATACTTCACCATCGGTGAACATTCCAGTGTAGTGAGCCGCAATATTACTTCCTTCTACAACGACTTTCCCTTTTCCTTTTTCAAGAGTTTCAATTACAAGTTTTTCAACCGGTTCAAATGTTTTTGGAGTATCTGTTTTACTGCAGGCAGTCATAAGGGGGAGGATAAAAAGTACGAGAACGAAAACGATAATTTTTTTCATGAGTTATTTTTAAGATGAGCAAAGAATAATGAGTTTTATAGAATTTTCAATTATTTACGCTTTGGGAGGAAAAGGGTATTGACTTTCTCTTTATTTTGGAGTAAAATGTCCTGATTTACTCATTAAATACATGAAAAATCTTTTCAACGGCATCGGCACTTCATTTGAAAATGATATACAATTTGTGTTTCAAAATAACATTGAAAATAAGGAAACAGAGGCAACCACTGTTGATCCAACCGAGAAGGTTGATGAAAATCTTTTGACTCAAAAAAACGAAATCCGTGGAAAAATGGATGATGAAAGTTGGTTAGAGGGAACAGATATTCAAGACAATGGCCTTATGAAAATGGCAGAAAAAGATCCTTCTGGATTTCTTTTGAAAATTGGGGAACTCTTTAAAACAAAAAAGGCCTCTGCTTTCGAAGAAGCAGTGATAGTGGCTGCAAAGAAAAACCCTCATTTAGCAACACAAGTATTTATCTATGAACCAGATGTAGAACTTCCTTTTGCAGGAAAAATACTCACGATGTTGGCAGAAACGAATGTTGAGGCTTTCTTAGAAAGTCTTGATATTGATGTTGCACATACACGAACTATTGATGATGTGGTTTACCCAGCATTGATAGTAGCTGCAAATAAGGATCCACACGCGACATTGAAAAATAGTAAAAGATATTGGCATCATTCTAAATTTCAAGAAATAAGAGATATTACACTCAGGAACATCCAAGACGAACGGGATGCGGCATCCGTAAAACACCAAGAATCTATCAACAAAGCGAATCAAGAAGCTAAGGAAAAAGAAGAAAAAACGGGCCAAGTTGAAGCAAGAAATCGACTAAAATATGGAAATAACGCAACCCTAAAAGAACTAATGGATAATCCTTCGAAAGCCTTGAATACTTGTCGTAATTGGCAAGACCAGCCTGAAGCAGAAGAGATATTGAAAAACATTAAAGACAACGTTTCTACTAGATTTACGTTGGCAGCATTTCCACTCTGGAAAGATACCTCTATTGCTGAACCTCTTTTGAAAAACCTATTAGAGAAGCACAATAATTCAGCAGATGAAATTTTAGCACTTTATCCTCATGGTCATGGGTATGACTACTCTATTCGAATTAGAAACAAACTAAAAATGATGAACGAAAAATAAGAGCACTGCTTCATAAACAAATATTACATCCCTCGCCTTGGCGGGGGATTTTTGTATAACAAAGGAATTAGATCCCTGCCTTCGCAGGGATAAGTTCCACCAACGACTCACTTCGTTCGTTGGGTGTCACTTATTTTTTAACGACAAACAGTTCCAAAAGATCACCTTCTTGGAATTCGAGTCCGCTGTGTTCGATCTTCATTCCGCATTCTGTTCCTTCGTTTATCTCATTTGTTTCCTTCTGTCCGAGTTGAACAGACATGATCTTCGCCTCACCAATAAGTTTTTTCTCTTCTGAACTCGTTACCTTCTCTTCTCCCTCAACAATTTCTTTTGTTTCAACTTTCTCCATTCGGAAGAGTCGGAATTTAGAAAGCTTTCGAATCTTTCCTGTTACGACATCTCCACCAAGCACTGCCATTTTCTTCGTGGAAGCAAAGATTGCTTTCACTTTGAATTCTCCGACGATTGTTTCGGTTTCAGCATCATCCATCTTCCCAAGAAGAATGTCATTAATCTTCTCTGTCAGATGATAGATCACGTCGAAATCAAACAATTCTATGCCTTCTTTGTCCGCTAATTTTTTAATTCTGCCTGGAGTATCAACATTAAATCCAACCACAATTGAGCCTCCTGCAGCGGCCAACATCACATCAGATTCAGTTACTTCTCCAACTCCTGAATGCACTACTTTTGTAAAGCTGTCATCCGTTCGAACATTGTTCACTTCATTCACCACCGCTTCGAGTGTTCCCTGACTATCAGATTTCACAATCACTTTGAGTTGTTGCATTTTCCCCTCTGCCAATTTTGCTTTCATTGTCGCGAGTGAGAATTTCTTTCGTTTCGCCAATTCGTCTTCGTGAGAAATAGACGCCACCTCTTCAGACTTTCGTCGGGCAATCTTTTCCGTTTCCATAATCTGAACAATATCTCCTACATGTGGGAGTTCTGATAATCCAGTGATTTGCACAGGGGTAGAAGGAAGCGCAGATTTAATCTGCTTTCCAGCATAGTCTTTCATTGTTCGAATCTTTCCGTGTTGATTGTAAATCACAAAGGCATCCCCTTGGTGCAATGTTCCTGTATTGACGAGCACCGTTGCGGTGACGCCGGTTCCAGTTTGCACAGATGATTCAATCACCGTTGCAATAGCGGTTCTGTCTGGGTTTGCTTTCAAATTTTCGAGTTCAGCCATAATCTTTACAGTGTCGAGGAGCTTATCGATACCCGCTCCCGTTTTTGCAGAGACTTCGATACATGGTGTCGTTCCTCCCCAATCCTCAGGATTGAGTTCTTCATCAGCGAGTTGTTTTTTGACCAAGTCAGGATTGGCTCCCTCCATGTCCATTTTGTTAATCGCCACAATAATCGGGATTCCCGCTTCTTTGGCATGATTAATCGCTTCAATTGATTGTGGTTTGAGTCCTTCTGTCGCAGCAACAACGAGAATCGCAATGTCGGTTGCTCGTGCTCCTCGTGATCGCATGATCGTGAAGGCTTCGTGTCCAGGAGTATCGAGAAAGGTAATCAAATCACCTCCCACATCGACTTGATACGCCCCGATTCTTTGTGTAATTCCTCCCGCTTCGCCTTCCGCCACTTTTGCTTTTCTCACGAAATCGAGCACGGATGTTTTTCCGTGATCAACGTGTCCCATAATTGAGATCACCGGCGGTCGTGGTTTCAAATGTTCAGGCTCTTCGTCCTTTAATAATTGAGAAAGATCGGCTCGGAACAACTGTTCTCCAGTCAATTCTACCGCCTCTTTCTTTACCTTTACTCCCAATTCATCAGCCACAATAGCCGCTGTTTCGTAATCAATATTTTGTGCCAAGTTCGCAATCACTCCGTTTTGTTTCAATTTCACCAAAACAATCGGAAGAGGCTTCGCAATCTTAATCGCCAGCTCTCGAACCGTCATTTCTTCAGGCAAGATAATCGTTCCATCGTCTGTCTTTACCACTTCAACAACTTCTTCTTTCTCCTCGTCTTCTTTCTTTTTCTTTCGTACAACCTTCTTGCTTCCCGCTGTTTTTTCTTGTTGTTTTTCTACAATTTCCCGATCCATTTCGTCTTCAATTTCATGCTCTGCCTGTTTAATTTCATTCCCGAGTTCGATGTTTTTTATTTCTGCAGCGATCTCATCCGGAACCATATCATCTTCGGGCATCTCAAAATCAAGGTCCATTGCATGAAGCTGGACAGCTTCGGGAGCAATGCTGAGTTGTTTCGCGAGATCAGATACGGATATAGGCATATAACGAGCGCCACTTTACTAATCGGAGAGCGGTTTGTCTAGTGTTTTTGCGCATTTTGAATGCCCACCGCTGAAGCGGTGGGTTGTCAGACAGGGTTGCAGCCCGCAGCTTTAGCTGTGGGGCACTATAAGGCTGAGGGCTAAAGCCCTCAGTTGCAGGGCAAAATTTGCAATGTATGCAAAATTAACAATAATCCCCGCGTGAAAAACATAGAACTACTGGCTCCCGCGGGATCATATAAATCTCTTCATTCGGCCATTAATGCTGGAGCGGATGCTGTGTATTTCGGGATTACGCATTTGAACATGCGAGCGGGATCATCAGCGCAGAACTTTACGCTGGAGGATTTGAAAGAAATCGCGGACATCTGTCATGCGAAAAATGTGAAGACATATATTACCTTGAACACGATTGTCTACGATCGAGAAGCAGAACTGATGCAGTCATTGATTAACGCCGCGAAGGAGAATGGGATTGATGCGGTGATTGCGGCAGACGTTGCTGCGATTCAGTACTGCCATGAGATTGGGCAGGAGGTGCATTGTTCGACGCAACTCTCTATTTCAAATATCAACTCGGTGAAGTTTTATTCTCAATTTGTGGATCGAGTGGTCTTGGCACGAGAATTAGATTTGAAACAAATTCGATTTATTTACGACCAGATTAAAGAACAAGACATCAGAGGACCAAAGGGAAACCTGATTGAAATCGAAGCGTTTGTGCACGGAGCGATGTGTATTTCTGTGAGTGGTCGATGTTTCATGTCCGCGTTTGAACACAACCTATCGGCGAATCGAGGACTGTGCCGACAGATGTGTCGGAGAGCGTACAAAATTACTGATACTGAAACAGGTGATGAACTCAAAGTCGAAGATCAATACGTTATGAGTCCGCAGGATCTCTGCGCTATCGACTTCTTGGATAAAGTCATCGACTCAGGAGTGTATTCTCTCAAAATCGAAGGACGAGGGAGATCACCAGATTATGTGCACACGGTTGTCACTGCGTACAAGAAAGCCCTCGATGCGATTGAAAAGAAAACCTACGATGAGAAACTTATTGAAGAACTCTTCACTGATCTCAAGTCCGTTTACAACAGGGGACTGAGCAAAGGATTTTACTTCGGGAGACCAGTGGGAGCGTGGAGTCGATCATACGGTTCTGTTGCCACGACACGGAAGTTGTCGCTCGGAAAAATCACGCATTATTTTCCAAAGAAAAACGTAGCGGAGGTTGTTCTTCAAGCAGAATCGGTGAAGACGGGAGATTCGGTTTACATTATCGGAACGACTACAGGGACGGTGAAACAGAAGATTACCGAACTGCGAGATGAGGAAGGAAAGGTTATTGAGAATGCGAAAAAAGGCGACATTGTCACTTTCATTACCAACTCACTCGTGCGAATGAATGATGAGGTGTTTGTGATTGTAGATGTGGAGGATGGAGGAGAGCGGTTGAAGGATCGAGTTCAGAAATAAAAACTAGGATCCGGACCTTTTTGTCATCCTGAACTTGTTTCAGGATCAGAATGTATTTTGAAAAACCTGTTCTGAAGGATAGAATTAGGAATGTTTATTAACTAAATTTACTTAATGTCTGGATTTGATGATGCTATTTTGGTCGTGATTGGTTGGGCGGTTGAAAAATTGTCTGCAGTTTCAATTTTGGATTTCATCTCTCCGTTGATTCTAATTCTTGGAGTATTTTGCGTTTCAACGAGTATGGCAATGACAATAAAACATGAGGAAGGGAATAGGTGGCTTCTTTTTATTGGCTATTTTCTCTTGGGACTTTTTGCGGTAATGGTTTCATGATTTTGGTAGATAGGTGATTTGCCCTTCGTCCTCTTTTTCGTACAATCTCCGCGTTCTTGTTCAATATGCGGAGAGATGGCAGAGTGGTCGAATGCGCACGCTTGGAAAGCGTGTGTGCAAGCAATTGTACCGCGGGTTCGAATCCCGCTCTCTCCGCCATTCAGAAGAACCCACCAACCTTGATTGGTGAGTCCTCCTGTAGAATAAAAGAACAGGTTTAATAAACCGTAATTGGCGATTCGATAAATCGACATGTTCCACTAGAAAGAACAGTTGTTGATCCATAAGGGAATTCATCAACATATTCAGTGTTCTCTGGTGGTTTGTGGTAATTAATTAAAGCCGCTTCCCCTAGCACTCGTTCAGTTTTTCCGACTTTAGTGTACGCATAACATAATTCTTCTCCACGATTTAGGTGTGCCTCCCAATCGTAATATCTTTCATGTTTTGCAAGACGATCTCTCATCTCTTTAGACTCTCCAATGTAGAGAAGTTCTTTCAGTGCAACACTTCCCTCACTAACATTGTGTTTACAGCGATAAACAAGATAAATCCCTGATTCATTAGGGACGCCGTTCTTAACTGAGTCCCTCCAATATCCGTCAAAATTCAATTTAATTTCCATTTTTAAATGGTTAAAAGTTAAAAAATGTTGCCAGACTTTCGAAACCCGATATATTGGGGGTGAAATAAGGCCTTCAATCTTTATCTCACACTAAACCGATCCGTCTGGCGTCGGTTTTTTTATTTGGAATCTTTGTTGGTGATGACTTATTTCGGTCTTTCATATTAAGTAATTAACTACCTATATTATAGCATTTTTTAGGAAAAAGCAAAGTAAGGGTTTGCATAGTCATAGACTGGTATAAAATGCTATCAAAATGGGTGTTTTTGAGTGTTTTTAAGTGGTCACATTTTGATTCTGAAACAAGTTCAGAATGACAAAGAAAAAAGGATGAAAAAACACCTAAAAAACTTTGACATACCATACTCTGTCACTACACTCCCGTCGAAGTGATAGCTACTATCTTTCGTTTTCGGCAGTAACTCTCGGGAAAGAGGCCCCCTAAAAAGGGTGATTTCGTGATTTTCTTGCTTCATTTTTATTCCTTACTTAATAAAAAATGGCAAAAAAAACCATACAGTTTCCCGCAAAATTGACCCCCACTAAAGAAGAGGACGGTCGGTATTTTTTTACAGACGTGGAAGAAGACTTTCCATTTCCTGACCTTATCGGAGTGCAAACAGAATCATACAAATGGTTCTTGGAACACGGAATCGGTGAGTTGTTAGATGAAATTAATCCGATTGAAGACGCAACGGGTAAGAAATTGCGACTGGAGATCAAAGACTATGAAATTGAACCTCCAAAATACGATATTCCCCTTTGTCGAGAAAAGGGACTTTCTTACGAATCTATTATTCGTGCGCACGTAGCGTTGACGAATTTGGAGACTGGAGAAATTAAAGAGCAAGATGTGTACTTCGGACAAATTCCACAAGTGACCGAACAAGGAACCTTCCTTGTGAACGGTATTGAACGAATTATCGTTTCTCAAATTGTGAGAAGTCCTGGTATCTTCTTTGCCAAAAATAACGCGATCCCAGGAACATTCAGTGCAAAAATGATCCCAAAACGAGGGGCATGGTTGGAACTGGAAACAGATAAGAAAGGACTTGTCTGGGTGAAAGTTGATCGAAAACGAAAAATTGCTGTCTCAATGTTCTTGCGAGCATTTGGATACAAAACAAACGAAGAAATTCTCGCCCTTTTCAAAGATGAATTGGGAGATATGGGAGAAGAAAATCCTATCGCGAAAACAATTCTCAAAGACGAATCAGAAACAGAGAAAGACGCATGGCAAGGCGTGTACAAACGAATTCGTCCAGGAGACTTGGCGACTGCTGAGAATGCACGAGCGTTCTTGGAAGAGATGTTCCACAATCACCGAAAATACGATCTCGGACCGATTGCGCGATACAAAATTAACAAAAAATTTGGACTTACTACAAAAGATAACGCGAAAGGACGTGTGTTCCGAATCGAAGACTTTATTGAAATGGTGCGTGAACTTATTCTTCTTAACAAAGGACAAGGACAAGGCGCTGATGATATTGATCACTTGGCTAACCGACGTATTCGTGCGGTTGGGGAATTGGTACAAAACAAATTCCGTGTTGGTCTTCTCCGAACAGAACGAATCGTTCGAGACCGAATGTCTATTGTAGACTTAGAGGAAGTAACACCGACACAAATCGTGAACTGCCGACCAATTACAGCGGCGATGCATGAGTTCTTTGCATCATCTCAATTGTCACAGTTCATGGATCAAACAAATCCATTGGCAGAGCTAGAGCACAAACGTCGAATTTCAGCGATGGGTCCAGGAGGACTTTCTCGAGAACGAGCATCCTTTGAGGTTCGTGATGTGCACCCGTCTCACTACGGACGTATTTGTCCAGTGACTACGCCAGAGGGACCGAATATTGGATTGGTGCTTCACTTGGCGTCGTATGCACGAGTGAGTAAATACGGATTTATTGAAACGCCATACCGAACCGTTCTTCATACAACGGCGAATGATGGAGCAGCGGCAACAGGCCGAATGGCAGGTGAAGATATTAAGGACGGACGAAAGATTGTTATCAAAAAAGGAGAAGTAATCGACGGGAAGACAGCGAAAGAAATTAAGAAATTGAAAGATATCAAAGAAGTGCCTGTGCGAGCGTACGTAACCAAAGATGTGGCGTACTACGATGCGGAAGACGAAAAAGAAATGTGTATTGCACAAGCGAATACACTTTTGAATGAAAACAGAGAGTTTGCGAAAACAACGATTTCTGCTCGAAAGAATTACGAACCAGGTTCCTACGCAGAGAAAGAAGTTTCACACATCGATGTTTCACCGAAACAATTAGTGTCGCTTTCTACATCGCTTATTTCATTCCTTGAGCACGACGATAATACGCGTGCCTTGATGGGATCAAACATGCAACGACAAGCGGTTCCATTGATTAAACCACAATCTCCGGTTGTGGGAACAGGAATGGAAGGGATCACATCTCACGACCAAAGTATACGAGCTCCAGAATCTGGAGAAATTAAATACGCTGATGCGAATGAGGTTGTCTTTGTTGGGAAATCAGGAAAGAAAATTACCTTCCCAGTGACGAACTTTTACCGAACAAATCAATCTACCTGTATCACTCAACGAGCTCGTGTAGAAGCGGGGGAGAAGGTGAAGAAAGGAGATGTTTTGATCGACGGATCTGCAGTGCAGAACGGAGAATTGGCTCTTGGACAGAACCTCACGGTAGCGTACATGTCATGGAGCGGATACAACTATGAGGATGCGGTGATCGTGTCTGATCGTGTTGTGAAAGAAGGACTCTTTAACTCAATCCATATTGAGAAATACGAACTGGATGTGCGAGATACAAAATTGGGAGCAGAAGAACTTACTGCTGATATTCCAAACGTAGCCGCGACAAAATTGAAAGATCTTGATGAAATCGGATTGGTACGAGTAGGGGCTACAGCACTTGCGGGAGATATCTTGGCAGGGAAAGTAACTCCAAAAGGAGAAACAGAACTGACAGCGGAAGATAGATTGCTTCGAGCGATCTTTGGAGAAAAAGCACACGATGTGAAAGACTCTTCCCTCCGACTCCCACGAGGATCAGGAGGAAAGGTTATCGCGGTGTCTATTCTCGACCGAAACGAAGGAGACGACTTGCCAACAGGTGTTATCAAACGTGTTCAAGTGAAAGTAGCGCAAATGCGTCACTTGGAGGCAGGAGATAAGATGGCTGGACGACACGGAAATAAGGGAGTTATCTCTCGAATCGTAGCGTCAGAAGATATGCCATATCTTGAAGATGGAACACCAGTAGACATCATCTTGAATCCATTGGGTGTGTCATCTCGTATGAATATTGGGCAGGTGCTCGAAACGCATATTGGAATGGCCGCTTCAAAGATGGGAATTAAAGTAGCAACACCAGTACTGAGCGGAATTAAAGTTGATAAGGTGAAAGACTTTTTGACAGAAAATAATTACGCAGAAGATGGAAAATTCCAATTGTTCGATGGACGAACGGGAGAAGCCTTTGACCACACGACTGTGGTGGGAACGGTGTACATGTTGAAATTGATCCACTTGGTGGAAGACAAGATGCATGCTCGTTCTGTTGGGCCGTACTCATTGGTTACACAACAACCATTCGGAGGAAAGGCACAAAACGGAGGACAACGTTTCGGAGAAATGGAGGTGTGGGCGCTTGAGGCGTACGGTGTAGCACACACATTGCAAGAAATGTTGACGATCAAGTCAGATGACGTGCACGGACGTGCAGAGGCATACGATGCGATTGTAAAAGGAGAACCAATTGAATTGGTGTCTGTTCCAGAATCATTCAACGTGTTGACGAAAGAGCTTCAAGCATTGGGTCTCAAAGTAGACTTGCTTCAAGATGGTGAAGTTGCTGAAATTGAAACAGCATCTGATCGTCTTGCGAAAGAAGAAGCTCCCAAAGAAAAAGCGTCGATCGAAGATGCTGAAGGAGTGAAAGACGTTGTAGATGAAAAAGAAACAGAAGATATGACGAAAGATGGTGATGAAACAGGAATCGAAGAAGGAGCAGAAAAAGTAGAAGAGTAGATTGAATACTTCAACCCGGGTTCTAGAACCCGGGTTGGGGAATTTATGCGCGTATCGTATAGTGGCTCATTACACGGCCTTGCCAAGGCTGAAATACGGGTTCGACTCCCGTTACGCGCTCCAGAAAAAAATGAGTGTACCCAAAAGGTATAGTCATTTTTTTCTTTTGCCTGCGAAGCAGGCAGAGTCGAATACAAGGTTCGATCTGGAAGATGAGCGCCGAGTCCCGCAATGCGGGACGACAAAGCGAATACTGAAAGACTCTAACGAATCCCGACTTGTCGGGATGAAGTGACGAGCCACCCGTTACGCGCTCCCAAAGACTGGATCCCGGATATCCCTCTAGGATTCAGGGAAGACTAGAGGAGGACGAGAATATAAGAGTTTCTCGTTACGCGTTTTAATCATAGAAAACCATTGACTTTTCTATAAAATATTTTATATTAAATACGAAATGTTAAAAACGAAGACAATACATAAAATTATTGATGAAAATCCTGGTGATTTTGAAGCCATTAGAATCACTATTCTTGATATTGTTGGAGATAAAAAATCAGATTTAATGCCACAATTAACGCGTCTAAAGCCGTTTTTTGTAGCGGAAGAGGTTTCGAAAATTGTAGAAAGTATTATTCAGGAAAATCCTGAAAATTGGATCAGATATGTTGAAACAGCTCGTGAATATATTTCTGATAAAAAATTAAGAGAAAGACTTTTGACGATACATAAGGCAATGCCATGGTTGTTTTATAACCATATTGATGCATTTAGAGACTTATTTACCAGTGATTTTTTCTCTCGAGTGTTTACAGAAACGCAATCGTTAATGGATACAGAGTTATTTAAAATTTTTCAGATATATCATTCAGACTCTGCTATGAGTGGTTTCTTTTTAGATTTTCAAGAACTTTTAAAAGAAAAAATTGGAACAACGAAAATTGAAGCTCGAGTAGCAGAAAGAAGGGAGGCAGGTTTTGCTTGCGGAGGAATGGATAAGAATTTTGATTTAGCTTCACAAAAAGGAGAAGGACTTTGTTTAGTAAACGATCAGTTTATAGCCAAAAGATATCATAGAAAAGGGGCTGATAAAGCGGTTAAAATAAGTTTTATTTCATCAGGAAGTGGTGTTAGTGAAAATGGATATCCAATATGGGAAGATTTTATTTATGCACCGAGTGAAGATCAGCATGTTGCTATTTCAGATGCAATACTCAACGGAGAGACTGCAATACAAATAGAAAACCTGATAATTCGACCAGCTCGTCCGCTCATAGGAAAAACATCACAACAAGTATGGAACCAATTTAATAGTTCTATGGAGAAGAAAGACTAACGTCGTTCCAAAAACTCACAGAATCCAAGCACTTCTTGTTTCTGTACTTTTTGTCTGAGCGTCTCAACAGTATCGGTTTCTTCATCTACTAACACTTTTCGTTGTAAGACCGTCTCACCGGCATCTACGTCCTTACTCACACGGTGCAAGGTTGCTCCTGTGTAGCGTTCTTCTTCATCGAGAACCTTCTGGTGCACTTCGTCACCTTTAAGCCCTGCAAACTTCGGCAGAAGCGATGGGTGGACATTGATTGTAATATTTCCAAATTGTTCACAGAAGAGTGGCGAAAGAATTCGCATCCATCCCGCAAGCAAGATGAAGTCAGGATTGTGTTCCCGTAAAAAGTTCATCAATTCTCGATCGTATTCTTCACGCGTCATTCCTTTGGCTTCAGGAAGCACTTCGATGTTTTTAATCTTTGCTTTCTTTGCTTTTGCCAATGCTCCAGCGGCTGGTTGATCAGTGAGGAAAAGGCAGACTTCAACATTTGGAATTCGTCCTTTTTTGTGGGCATCAAGGATTCCTTGGAACGTGGTTCCATTGCTTGATGAAAGAATCGCGATACGTTTCTTTTCAGGCACTTCGGGAAGCAATGATTCCAGAACGGGCATCATCTTTTCAACTTCCTTTTTTGGATCACTTTTCAAGCTTGGAGAAACTTCAATTTCAGCACTGGCTTGATAGATTCCTTTTCGTTGATTCCAGAGTTGATCGATTTCTTGAGACAAAGGAATGTCAGGATTGAGTCGTGGTCGGTGTGACTCGTTCTGCGTTAAGAGGTACTTCCGCACATCACTAAAGTCTGTGTGCAAGAAGACAAACGTTCCTGTTTTCTTTAAATTTTGAAAGTTTTTTGAGTTCTCAATCGTACTACCACCTGTAGCGAGGATCCCAGAGAAATTACGACAAAAGTCGTGTGTAACTCGTTGTTCCACTTCTCGGAAAACTTGCCATCCGTACTTTCCTACGAAATCAGAAATACTTTCTCCAATGACAAATTCAATTTCTTCATCGAGATCGGCAAACGGGAGATTATTTATTTCCGCGAGTGCACGTCCAAATGTCGTCTTTCCGCATCCACGGAAACCTATGAAAACGATGTTCTGTTTCTTCACGGAGTTCTTTTAGCGTAATTTGCAAAAAAAATCAAATCTCTTACCCTTAATCCGACTTGCTTTTATACCAAAATACATGCAAAAAAAATTAATAATCTTCGGTCTTTCCCTCTCTATTTTGCTGATTCCTTCAGCACAGGCTCTTCGGTTTTCAGATGACGCATTGCTTCCTACATGGGCGGTAGACGCAGTTGACGAAGTTCAGGAGCAAAAAATTATGACAGGATTCGGAGACAATACGTTCCGACCGGATCGTATTTTAAATCGTGCAGAAGCACTCGTTATATTGTTCCGATTAAAAAGAGTTGATTTAGACGAAGTAGGAGCAACAGGGGACACTAAATTCAAAGATGTGCCACTCGACGCATGGTTTTCGAAGGCCGTTGGAGAAGCGGTGAAGCAAGAATGGATTACAGGATTTCCTGATGGAACGTTTCGTCCAGGACAGAATCTCAACCGTGCTGAATGGGCGACACTTATCATGCGGGCATTTTCTCTTGAAAGAGAAGAAAATCCTGGATATACGGATGTGCCTTCTAAAGCATGGTTTTCGAAACCAATTTTTACTCTTGCTGCGAATGACTTAATAAGAACGAAATCAAACAAGTTTAATCCATCAGACCCAGTAGACAGGGCAGATGCAGCTTGGCTTGCGGCAAAAATTCTCAGAAAACCGAGACTTTTAGGAACATCTTCTTCTAATGATTTTGGATCGTATGCAAAAAGAATTGATAGTCGACGAGTAGCGATTAAGCCTCGTGATTTTAATCCCTACATGCAGGGATATGATATTGAAACAAAGCAATTGAGTATGAATGTCGTTCCGAAAGAGGACGAAGCTGTGATACGAAAAGATTCTGATTGGATTGATATGGGATCAATCCGTATCTCAAATACGCTTGATGATCGAGTAGAACTTCACTCAATAGAACTGAAACTTCTTTTTGACAAAACCAATATTGGACCAGCAGGGAACTTTTTGTTCAAACTGAAAGGGCTGGGAATTGAGAGAGAAGTAGAGGTCGGAAGAACAGGGAATATATTTATTGCTGGGATTGGGGCATCAGGAGGAGCGCTTATTGGAGCGAACCAGGAACTCGTTGTGCGTGCATACCTGAAACCAAAAGATGCGAATCAATTCTATGCAAATGAAGGGTATGGGAAACTGACACTCTTTCAATCGACAGGATCGATGATTAGTACCTTTAACAAAGAAAATCCAGACAGAAATGGAACCTATCGAAATGCGCCGATTAAGTTTGAGTCTCGAGAATTTACAAAAATATTTTTTCGACCGTAAAAACTTTTGACAAACATTTCCTGAAACCTACAATTCTGCCCGATGATTAAGGTTACTAAACGAAACGGTGAGTCAGGAGATAAATTGCTCAAACGATTTTCTTCCCACGTAAAATCTCGAAAACTTATGCAGAAGTTCCGAGGATTGCGATATTTTTCACAGAAGCCACGAAAGATCAGTGAAAGAGAAGCAGCAGTTATGAGAGAAATGCACCGAACAGAGGCAAAACGAAAACAGTTTTTGAGCTAGTCATTCAGAAGTATTTCTGATAGAAGGGGGATGCTTTTTTGTATTACGATGAACATTCGAACAGCACTTTTGTGGGGAGAAGATGATCTTCAATATTTGGAGAACCCAAAACTTGAAGCAGAAATACTCCTTGCGGGTGTATTAAAAAAGGATCGTATTTTTCTGAAAACCAATCCTGAATTTCCAATGTCTGTGAGGGAAAAAAGATTGTACAAAAAATGTGTTCAAAGGAGACTAGAAGGATTTCCAGTAGCGCAGATTCTAAAGTATAAAGATTGGGCTGGGTTTCGGATAGTCATAAATAAACACGTTCTTATCCCGCGTGATGAAACAGAAATCCTTTGTGAACATATCTGTGAAATTTCGCGAAAGGATTCAGTAAAAAGAATTCTTGATGTGGGAACGGGGTCGGGAATTATTGCGATTTTTCTGAAACACCATTTCCCAGAGGCGATGGTACAAGCGCTTGATATTTCAAAGAGAGCCCTGCGAGTGGCACGAAAGAATGCAAAAAAACACCAGCCTTCCATTGAATTCTTGAGATCGAACCTCCTTGATAAAATTGAAGAGAACGAGCAGTACGACATTATCGTCGCAAACCTGCCCTATGTCCCCGAAAATATTTCTATCTCACGAGAGGTCTCCAAAGAGCCAAGAAAGGCTATCTTCTCCGGTTCAGATGGACTCGATTTACTCCGAACATTTGCAGAGCAATTAAAAGAAAAGAATATTCGATTTCAAGAGTTATGGCTTGAGTTTTTACCACAACAAGAAAAATCAATTGAGGATCTCTTCAAAGAATATGATGTTCAGTTTTTCACGGACACAGAAAAGACGGTCCGATTCGCGCGAATAATGATTCAAAAGTCCTAGTGCTTTCGTCGTGCGTATTCACCGACGAAGATGCCGATTGAAGCCGCAACAGGGATAGACATAATCATTCCGATAATCGCAAGGGGTACTCCACCGAAGGCATTTCCAATCGTACCTCCGATAGCCAAGGAGAGGATCACGACGACTGATGGTAAACCGGTGACTTTTTCCATAACCAGTGGAACGAGCAAGTTTCCTTCCAAGAATTGAATGAGGGCGACCCATCCAATAACAATGAAGAAGAGAACCCAAGAAATGTTAAGCGCAATGAGTCCAGCAAGAACGTACGTCGTCATAACGCCTACGTATGGGAAAAGTTCCATAACACCCGCGAGAAGTCCAATAGTGGCCGCGTATGGCATTCCAAAGAAGTATTCGAGGATCTTCATTCCGATGTACATAGAAAGCCCGATAGAAACCATGAGGATAAGTTGTCCTCGGAACCAAGAAGCCATTTTTGTTTGAATACGGATTGTTTTTTCTTCGATATAATTTCGTTCTTTTGTTGGAAAGAGGGCAAGGAAGAATTGTCCAATTTGTTCTCGTTCCATAAGAAGGAAGAAAAGAACTACGAGTGTGAAGAGGAAATTAAAGACTCCTTGAAAGATTCCACTCAGGATATCGAAGGTAGAACCAGCTACACTATTGAGGTTCTTTGAAATGCTGGTGAGGTTGTCAGAGATGAATTTTTCTGCATCAGTAGGATCGAAAGAGAATCGTGTGAAAATCTCTTGAAGCCACGGATATGTTGTTTGATCACTTGCAAAGAGTGCTTTCAAATCCTGTGCAATAGAGAGGAGTTGTTCTCCGAGGATCGGAACCACTTGGTAAAACAAAATTCCAATAACTCCTAAGAAAAGGATATAGAGAATTAATATAGCGAGAGGTCGAGGGATTTTTCGTTGTTCCATAGAACTCACAATGGGAGAAAGTCCCATTGCCAGGAAGAAACAGACCAAGGTAATAATCAAGATGTTTTGCAGTTGAACGGCGAGTTGTCCGATTATGAGAAACAAAAATACAACAATCAGAACTTTTGCGATAGTTGCACTTGAAATCGTCAGTTCTACTTTTTGAACATCAACAAGTTCCTTTTTTGGAGCGACGTGGTGCTTGATATCTTCCTCCTTTTTCTTCTTCTGTCGAAGCTCATTTATCTCATTTATCTTATCCGAAAGCCGATTAAAAAACTGTTTCATCAAGTATAATTTTTACACAAAAGGAAAATACACGCAAAAAAAAATCAACGTAATGAATAAGCGGTATTAAAAGTCAGAACGAGATATTATTTGTTCTGTGCACGAGAGATTTGTTTCGTCTTGTGTACTTGATGTTTATTACATCGTGAACAGTATTTTCGCATTGTTACCTCCTTTGGATTTTGATTCTGAATATTGAGCAAAATCTTGTAGTTTTGCATCATCTTTCCAAGTTTGTCTTTGCACTCTGTACAGAAGAGGGCGAAGAAGAGTCGTTTTTTAGTAGCTCGTGCCATTTTATTATCTTAATTGCTGGCGGATTGTAGGAAGGGAAGGGGTTTTGTCAACTACAAGTTTTCCGCTTCGAGTTCGATTTCTGCATTTTCTGGAGCGTCACTCTTTACCGCCGTGATACAAGAGAGAACTTCATCGTCTTCTGTTTGGATGTGCTTTGGTCCAATCGCTTCTTCATCAAGGTATTCTTTCCCTTTCTTTACCTTACAAACACACGCTCTACAAGCCCCCACACCACACGAAAAAGGAATTGGAGCGCCATTATCTTGCGCTTGTGTTCCGACAGATTCATCAGACGTTGAATCGAAGTCAGTCACTTTTTTTCCAGAGTTATCATTGATGATTACTTTTGCCATTTTTGTAATTTAAAATCGAGGAGAGTGTATTTTTTGAGATAAAGAATGCAAGTTGACAAATTGCTAATAATATTTATTATAAACAAGTATATGAAAGGAAACATTAGTTCGATTTCAGAGTTTCTTGAGAAGAGTGATATTAAAAATTTCACTCCAGAGTGCTCAAAGGGAAAAGGAATTTGTAAAACAGGATGTAATGAGGCACAGATGTGTCTTAATTCTTGCAGGAATTTATTGAAATATTTAGAAGACGAAGGGCCTTTGAGTGGAATAGAAATTAACCTTGAAGATTTTACACAAGAAGAGTTGATGGCTTTTTACCAAGAAAAAAACCTTTTAAGAAAAAGTGTTTGTGCAGAAACAATGTTAGTTTTGGAGCAGATGAGGCTTGATAAAAAAAGTGATAAGAACTGAAGTTGACCGATTTTTAAAAGTTAATACCATCTCGCGGCTAAATTCAAAAGCATTATGATGGGAGTTTTATTCGAAGATATGCATAAAAAAGCGGAACAGAAGATATCTGAACCCGCTTGTAAAAACTGTAAAACTCTTGAAGAGGCCGGATTTCAAAGTGTTAAAATGATTCAGGATAAAACAAGGAAGGAGATTTGTAGTTGTGCTCGCACCTGTGAAGCGAGACTAGAAGAATTTGAAAAAATTCATGAAGAGGAATTAAAAAATAATCCAATACTGAAGAACTGTTTACTGTATCACAAACGGTGTGTAGAAAGTATGATAGCGTTTCAACACACAAAAACAATTTTAGGAACGTTAGAGGAGCCGGGGGAGAAGGAATAAAAAATCAGTAGTGTCGTTTCCACTTTCGGTATTTCTCGACTGCGAAATTGATCCAGTATTTTTTTGTGAGTGGAAAATCTTGGGCTTCGAGGAAGAGTTGCTCCTCACCTCCGAATCCTCGTTTGAATCGTGAGAGTCCTGTCCACGGATGATCTTTATTTTCCTCGGGACTCACTCCCCAGAAGTTAAATTCTGTACATCCTCGCTTCTTAGCTTCGGTAATCGCAGCCCACAGTGTCGCATGTGCGAAGGGGAGTTTATGCAGTACAGACGCGCCTTGATGATAGTATCCTGCATGTTTGTCATAGAGTATTACAGAGCTGGCAAAGTCTTTGCCTTCCAGTGAAGCAGAAAAAATCTGACAGTCATTCTTGAAAATATCGAGTTCGAGTTTCGTTGATTTTCGAGAGAAAGGAACGAACTTCTGTCGAGCGGCGGTTTTGCTGTGGAGTTTCCAAAACGTTTCGAGGTCCTGTCCTTGTATTGTTTTAATCCCACACTTCTCAATCCGTCGGACTTCATATCGTGTGGACTTCCGCATATTCTTCAATAAATCCTCTTCGCTCCGAGTGAGATCAAGCACCCAGGTTCGGTTTGGATTGATGTGAAGGGGCGCGGTTCGGTATTTTACTTTTTTAAACTCTTGAATAGAGAGGGGATTTAACAGTGGAGAAATCCTCACAAAATCACATTTTTCTTGGCGTCCAAAAACCTTTATTTCTTCCAAAAAGAGAAGGAGTAATCCCTTGTTTTCCTCTCGTAGAAGCGGTCCATGGGCGACATGAAGAAACGTACCCCGACGAGCGGTAATCTTCTGGCACTGTGAGATTCCTTTCAAAGTTTCCCCTACAAATAATCCTAAACGAAAATTCTTCTCTCCGAGTTGTGATCGAAAAGCACCAAAGTTTTGGGTCTGTAAAAATGTCTTCGGACCATCGAATTGGTCATAAAATTCTTGCAGTTGTGCGGCGGAAATTTCTTTGAGTTCAAAATTCATATGGGAGGAGTCTAGTCGGAAGCAAATACTCTGGCAAAACGTTTCACATCTTTTTCGGTCGTTCGTTTATTCGTCGGGAAGGTAACGTAGTGATTCGTGAAGTGCTCTGCATTTGGACATTGTCCTTTCGTGTAACCGAATTTTTCAAGTTGAACCCCCTTAGGAGCGATCGGTTCGCCGTCCCATTCATTGAGATGAAAGCCTGCTTTCTTTGCTCGATACAAAATATCGACTCGTTCAACACCGGTGAGAATGACACGGAAATTATTATCAGGCAGGGTGATTGTTCCTTCAGGAAAAATATTTTTCAATTCCTCTGCCCATACATGTGCGATGAGCGATCGAGTATTCAGATCATCGGTTCGTTTTGCAAGACTTCGGAGAAGAACATGTTGGATCTCCGGTGGCATAGCGTTGCGTGGGAAATCTTCTTTTCCTCCTCGTTCGCTTCCCGTTACTGCACGGGGAAGGAGTTTGCTTTTATTACAAAGAGCGGCGATGTATTTCCCGCCACCATTCCACCACGGGAGTGTGAGTGCGAAAATCATTGGTTGAATCAGATGACGGATCGTCCATGATTTACTCGGAAGGGGCAGTTCAATGTGATCAAACTGTACAGAAAATGGTGAGGTGTTCGGCCAGAGGAGAGCTCCTCCAGAGATACACGAGACGTCTTTTTCTCGTCCGAAACTCAGGATTTTTGCATGGCAATTTTTCGTACTGGTATCAAACGAATGTGCACCATCGGCAATGATGAAGATTCGTTTTTCTTTTGCGACGGCGAAAATTTCCTCCAAGCAAGACGGTTGTCCGAATGTATCAGGAACGAGCACCATCCCGAGTTGATCTGATTTTTTTTCAAAGTCTTCAAACGAAATATTTCCATGTTTGTCTGTATCGAGCCAACAGATTTCTCTGCCCGCAGTGAGGAACGGAGTCGCCATGACGGCACAGGAGAACGCAGGAATTCCAATCTTCTTCTCATCTTTGAGTGCGGGTCCGACAATCCGAATAATCTCAGCGAGCGCCGTCCGAGCAGAGTTAAAGAACTTCACGTTTTCGGTTCGCAAGTGTTGTTTGAGCGGAATCTCGATGTCTTTTCTTCCGACAACAATCTGCTTCACCGCATGCAATGCATCACGGAAAAGAAAGTGTGGGGAGATTTGATTTGAAACGAGTTTCATTGAAACAATTTGACAATAGCTTGTGGTAGACGAGATTCAAGCAGAATCGCATCGTTTTTTGTGAGTGTTTTGAGGAGCTTCTTCAGTTCTTCAATATCATCTCCGTGGAAGAGTGATCCACAGACAACCTGTCCGAGTTCTGAAAAATCAGGTTTGAGCCAGAAAACTTCCGCACTCATTTTTTCCAATTCTACAAATATTCTTCGGTGTACTTCTTCCGCTTCTTTCCCGAGTTCTCGGAGCGGAATTCCAACAAAAACTTTCTTTCCTCCAAAGGTTCCCAAATGCTGGATGGCGCCGAGCACACCATCGGGATTGGCGGAGTACAAATCTTCCAGCAACGTGGATTGGTTGGCCAACGTTTTGATATTCAACGCCCGATCCAGTCGTGGAAGTTTGGGGAGGGCATTCGCTATTTCCGATGGGGTCATGCCATATTCGCGGGCGGTTTCTATTGCCAGCAAAGCATTGGAAACAAAGAAGCTCCCGCTCCACGGCAGGGTTACTTTTTCTCTGTAGATTTCAAACGTGCTCTGGTGATGATCACTCGTCAGGTTGTGGGCAGTGGAGATTGACAGCGGTATCTTCACGGCATCGATGTCTCGGTCTTCGGCAATCTCGCGAAGCAGGGGACTTTCGGCGTTGAAGAATACTTTTTCGGTAGCAGATTCCGCGAGTTCGAATTTCGCCCGTTGGATATTCCGTTGCGATCCGAAGAGTTCGATGTGTTGCGCGTTGATGCCCGTTATGATTCCGGTGTGCGGTTGAACAAACTGACATACGCCTCGGATTTCCCCACGGCGGTAGGCACCGATTTCAGCCACCATAAACTTGGATCCGTATCCTTTTTGGGATACGGATCCTGTGAAGAAGGATTTATTCTGGATTATCAGTCGTGCAATCGCGACTTCATTGTTTTCGTTGCCCGGGTTGAAGAGCACATTTTCTTCTCCAAACTTTGATTGCAAGAGATGAATCAATATTTGTTTTGTCGATGATTTTCCGAAACTTCCGGTAATCCCAATCCGCACAACGTTGGAATTTTTCACAATTCGTTTGGCTTTGAGAAAGAGAATCTTTCGCGCCACTTCCACCGGAATTCGTGTGATGAATACCGCTATGAAGACGGTGAGAAACAGTGTTCGTTCCCAGATGAAAATAATTAATAATGAAGAGTTAAGAGTTAATAGTTGGGGAAAATATTCAACTCCCAAGAGAGAGAAAAAAATATGAATAATTAGAAAAACCCCGAGAGTCATGATCATTCGTCCGGATTTTCGTGGACGGGGGAAAATGCCTTTGAAAAACCAAAGGTTAGAAAAGTTTTTTCGACCATCTTTTGTTCGCAAATGCGCGCGCATTCGATCGAGTCGGTACTCGCGGAGTTGCCAATTTTGCAGATGCCAACTGGTGGTTCTCAAACCGAGAAGAAGGAGGAGAAGAGCGAGTGTGACGGATAAAATATTCATTTTTGTTTTAGAGTTTGAACTCTAGTTCGAACTCAGGAATTTAAGAACGTACTCGCTGATTTTTTTTGCGTGGGTTTTGTGAATTCCGTGTCGGCCGTCGGAGATGACTTTGAGTTCGCTCCGGGGAATGGATTTCTCAAATACTCGTGCCGAGAGCATTGGCGTAATCGCGTCGTTGCGTCCCCAGATGAGGAGCGTGTTTTGTTTCACGTTCGGCAACTCGTCTCTGAAGTCGGGTTCAGCTAACGTTTTTTGCAATGTCTTCTCCAGCTTCGCCGGGACCAAGGCCCAGTCGTGTGCGCCGAGCAGCTTCCCAAGGATGAGGGGACGGAGCGCGGTGGGACAATACTTTCGAAATACTTTTTTGAACTGCGGGTACGCTTTATTCACGCCGAAGAGGAGTTTTTGTCGAATCCCTCGTGGGCCCCATTTCACACCTGCCGCGCCCGTGAGAATTACCTTTCCTCGGAACTCTGAATGCTTCGTTACAAATCGTACAATCACGCGACATCCGAAGGAATGTCCGTACAGCGCTGGGTTTTCTAAATTCAATGCCTTCAATGTTGCTTCCAACCACACGGCATAATCATGGGTTGTCCATCCATCCATCGGCGGGAAGTCTGATTGGTCAAACCCCGGCAACGCCAAGACGTACACCTCGCATTTGCGTTCGAGTTTCTCCACCAAGTTCCGGTAACTGTCTTCCAATCTCAGTCGCGGATCCCATCCGTGGAGGATGACCAGCTTCTCTCCTGAGCCCCCGTGGAAGTAATGGGTTTCGAGTCCGTTTACGGTGATGAAGTGAGACTGCATTTCGGAGCGATTGTATAAAAAAAACCCAATTTGGGAAATGGGGTTTCTTACAGAACGCCCTTATTGACTTTTCTTAAAAAAGCACTAAAAGACTTCGTAAATATGGAAAAATATATTGGAATTGAAAAAGTTGGAACTTTGTGTAGAACAGAGAATGAATCATCCTTTGATTTGCATTTGGAACGGTTTAAGGATGATTTGTTGAGATTGTATTTTGTAGATAGTGAGATGACAGTCCCTAATTCTAAGGAAAGAATTGGGCATGATAGCAATAGTATTGGTTTTCGCATATGGGATTCGGAGGTGATGCTTTTAGGTGTTACCGTTAAAAAAGAGCAAAGAGGGGAATCTTTTAGTCACGTATTGATAGACTCCTTTTTTGAATTTGTTAAAGAAATGGGATTCATTTTTGAAAAAACCGGTACCATTAACAAACCAATTATGGCCAAAACCATGAAAAAATATGGTTTTTCTGCAGAATCGGATGATGTTGTTGTTGAGATTTTGCCACAACCGCAAGGGACATGTTCAAGAACTCCAAAGGTAAGAAAAGTTGAGTTTTCTAATTTTAAATATGGCATATTTCCGGTTATGACCAGTATTTGCACAATATTCATCGAGAATTCTACTTTTCTCTAAACGAGTTTTTGTCTTGAGATAGCGTTTTGCAACGATTTTTGTGAGTTCCATTATAGCTGATTTTGTCATGAAGAGATTCAACACTTTCTCTTTCTTTTAGTCAGCTTTTTTGTGAACTAATGATACTTCCTTCGGTTAGTTTTTTTGTGAACTAATACATATGCCTATTAATCAAAAAAATTATATGATATAATAAAATAAACATTCACAAATAATTAATTCTTAATCAATAAAAGTATGAGTAACAAATTCGTTTGGACTGAAAAATATTCTGTTAACGTTGCAGAGATAGATGAACAACATAAAGAGTTCATCAACATTTGTAACGACTTATTAACTTTAGCAGAAAGCGAGACCTTTACAAAAGAAGAAGCATTAATAAAAGCCATGAAGCTCGGAGACTATGCTTCTTATCACTTAGGAACGGAAGAGGACATTTTCGTCAAAACAAAATATCCTGAGACATCTTCTCACACAGAGGCACATAATAAATTTAGAGAAAAAGCTAAAGGTTTAATAAACCAAGTAAGAGATGAAAACATAGACACAAAAAAAACTATCAAAGAAGCTGCAAACTTCTCTGGCGAATGGCTCCTAACTCATATCTTATCTCTAGACAAAAAATACTCTAAATGGTTCAACGAGCATGGAATAGATGGGAAAGAATAAATTTTCCCATTACAGAAAATTAATGTTCTTTTAGGAAAATAAAAAGTATACATCATATAACACAGCATATACAGCTACGGTTTTTTACGTACCTCCGCAAACTTTCGCCCATATTGCATGGGTGTATCCTGTTCGGATATTATGCACTCGCGCAACATCGTATATGCCGAAACGTTATATAAACAAAGGTTCATGATATTAACAAAGCTATTGATTCGAGTGTCGAGCTCAGAAATAAAAAGACCTTATTGAGCAGTTTATCGAGTCTCTTGAAATATCATCAGTAGTAGATGATGATTGGATTCAGTTTATAGAAAGGAAGAAAGTCGAGGAATTAGACAAAATAATTGCAAAAGAAAATCCTCTCAACTTATCTTGAACCTAATTTAATAAAAAAATCAGAGTTATTTCACAGCTAAAATACGCTTTTTATATCGCCTTTTATGTTTTTGAATTTAACTGAAATATTAAAATTCTGTTTTGGCAAGAAAATATTTCGTGTACTTATAATTTTGTGCTATACAAACTAACCCTATTTTTAAACTGGGGTGTATTCTGATTCATCAGTAGTCGTGGAGCGCCTGGCGGGAATACTTCGTTATCTTCGCTTCGCTCGATATCGAACCCAGCGGGTTCAATTCCAACTCCTACGGAGTCACTGTAAAAACAAAAAAGCCCACAGGGGGCATTTCGGTTTTTACTGGAGCGCGTGGCGGGAATCGAACCCGCGTCACCAGCTTGGAAGGCTGGGGTAATGAGCCGTTATACGACACGCGCTTTTTTTGGAGAACGGAGAGATTGTAGAAAAATACGCTTGTTGGTCAAATTTTTCTCAAAATATATTGCCTTTTTTTGAAATCTGACTTAATATGATAACATCATATTATAATTTCATATAATGAGTACACTCTCCGTTCCGCTTCCAGATGATATGCGTTCGAATATCAAAATGCTTGTAAAGCAGGGTGTTGCCCCCAACGAAGCGACGGTCGCACGAAAAGCCATTCGGCACTACCTTGAGGATCAAGCGGTTGAAGCGGTTCTTAAATCGCAGAAAGAACCATCGCTTTCAGGAGACTTGGACGATTTGGCTTCCCAACTCTAATCAATATGGAAGTTGTTTATAAACCGACTTTTATTCGGCAGTACAAAAAGCTCCCCAAGGCACTTCAGCAGGAAATTAAGGAAAAGATTGGGTTGTTTGAAAAAGAACCCAATCATTCGTTTCTCAAGGGGTACAAGTTGCAGGGGAAGTTGAAAGTTTTTTTTAGTTTTTCAGTAAATTATGAATATCGAATTGTCTTTGAATATGAAACAAAAAAGAGGGTCTCATTACTTGCTGTGGGGAATCATGATGTGTATAAATAGAAGGACTTGGACACGGTTCTGAATCTGTTCGAAATCGGAGATCTTCCGAGAGAGTGGTTTTTTGTTTTCAACTCAACTCTTTCAAAAAGTCATAACTTGCCCGTATTTCTGTTTTAAAATCTTCCTTTTTTGAATTTTTATAGTATTCAATGAGTTTCTCAAAAAAGATCGTTCTATATTTTAAATAAGCCGGTTTTATATTGTCCGGGACAATTTTAAGTTCGCGTTTTAAGGCTTCTAAACATCTTCCTTTTTGATCTTTTAATTCTGTAAATTCAATAATCTCATGAACCAATTGAGGGATTCGGAATTCATCAGGGACCTCTTCTGAAATAAAGAGATGCTCACCGTCTAGATATCCCATAAATCCTGGCAACTTTGGCTCGAGAGATTTGTCCACTATTGTGTAAAGAATCTTTCGTCCTTCATGCTCAACTTCACTTGCTCCGACTTCATTGTTCTTCATCCAATCCGGTCGGGTGTCATTTTGAGGTATTTCTTTGTTCATGGTATATTTTACATTCTCAGAATAAACAAAGATACGTCCTTGTCAAGTTGCTGAAATCCATCTTCATCCGATTCTGAACACCGTGCTTCGCCATAGCTACACGACGGCGATATCCAGAATGAGGAGAGCGAGGGGAATTTTGGGATACGTATCCTAGGATACGTATCCGGTGTATAATCCCCCCATGTTTTCAAAAACAACAATTTGGGCGTATCCCACCGATACCAGTTTCGGACTTGGAGTCAGGGCTGATGACGAGCGAGGACTCGAGAAACTCGCGAAACTCAAAGGGCGATCGGCCAAGAAGTTTTTTTCACTTATGGTAAAAGACTTCAAAATGTTGAAAGAATTTGCCGTCGTTCCAAAAGGACTCAATGAATCTTTCTTTCTCGATAGTCCGAAGACCGCCATTTTCAAACCCAAATCTACATTGCCAAAGTCTCCCTACTGGCCGAATGACAAGGTGGCGTTTCGAATCTCAACGATTCCAGAAATTTCTGAAAAAATAGAGTTTCCGATTACCGCAACATCTGCCAATTTGGGAGGAGGGAAGCCAATCTTCGATGTGGAACGTTTAAAAAGAACCTTCCGCAGTCGTGTCAGAATTGTTCCGAATTTCACTGTTTTACCAGAAGCCGAACCGTCGGAAATCTGGGATTTTACGGTAATACCGTCGGTGCAAATTCGATAATTTCTTCGGGAATATCCCGAAAGAGCGTTATCATTTCGTTTGCGCCAACAGTGAGACTGGCTATGAAGATGCCTCCAATTATCAGTCCGATGCTGATGAGTTTTATGGCGAGCCGGTAACGAATGCCAAAAAGAAAAGCAATGAGTGCTCCCGTCCATCCTCCACTTCCGGGAATAGGAATCGCGACAAAGAAAATTAAGAACAGTTCTCCCCAAATTTTTATATTGTTTGAATGTTTGGTGTGCGTTTTTGCGTATATCTTTTCCAAAAACCGATGAAACGGAGGACTGTGTTTTTCACACAATTGCGTAATACGGGGGAGAAGCCAGAGGACGATGGCTACAGAAATAATATTGGAAAGGATGGCCACGAACGTGACCCAGACAATCGGTAAATGAAAAGAGAAATAGCCTACTGGTATTGCGAGGCGTTGCTCCACGAGAGGAAGTATTGCCAGGAATGCTATTTGGAAAAGGTCCCACGTCATTGGTCGTATGGTAGGTTTTTTTTTAAAATTTACAATTTTCTCTTTTGAGAACGCACTTCTCTTCGACACACCCGCTCCGACGAAACATAATGTTAAATGTCGAATGTAAAATGTAAAAATAAGCTCTAAGCTCTAAGCTCTAAATTCTAAGCTCTTTTCGTCTTAAGTCCGGACTCAGATTGTTACTTTTCAACTTTTAGACTTTTTAGCTCTTTGACTCTCTTGTGTCGGAACTGGTCTATGACCGGTTTCGAGCTGTTCCGAGTTCGAACTCGAGTTCGAACTGGAGTTGGGTACGACGAAAATTCCAGTTTTGGGCAACCACAAGGGATGCCCCTACAACTCTTTCACTCTTCAACTTTTAATTGTTGAACAAAAAAAGAAAACACAAAATACAGCAGGTCAATCACAAAGAGGGGAAAAAGATTGTGCAAACACATTTTTTGTTCTACAATTTTCACTGTCTTTGTTTTTACGCATAGATATGCGAAAAGAGAGGCGCGGAAGTTGTTCACACTTTGTACACAACTTTTGCACATCAACACAAAAAGAGATCAAAAAATGTCTGAGAAAAACTTGTTTCACGAGCCGGTACTCAAAAAAGAAATTCTTGCGTTCCTTTTTTCTGATGAAATAAGGGCGGTGTTTGATGGAACTGTTGGACTTGGTGGTCATGGGGAAGCGCTTTTATCGCAGTTTCCGAACATTACAAAATACATCGCGTGTGATCTCGATAAAGAGCATTTGGTTTTTGCTGAGAAACGCTTGTCGGCATGGGAGGGGAAGACTGTTTTTTGTCATTCGAACTTTTCTGCGATCAAAAAAATTGTTCAAGAAAATGATGTTGAGCGACCGCTCGCTATCTTGCTCGACCTTGGACTGTGCTCGCATCACGTTGATAATGCGGACAAAGGGTTTAGCTTTGAAAAAGATGGACCACTCGCGATGGCGTTTGATTCGAGTTCTGGAAAAGATTGTGCGCAGATTCTTAACTCGGAAACGGAGCCGGAGTTATCTCGTATTCTCCACGAATATGGAGAGGAGCCACTGGGGCGAAAGTTGGCGCGAAAAATTGTCGAAGCCAGGGAAACGAAACCCTTTGAAACAACATTTGATCTTCGTCAGTTAATCGAAGAAAACACGATTCCTCAAACCCGAAAGAAAACACTGATGCGGGTTTTTCAGGGACTGCGTATCGCGGTCAATGATGAACTTAACGTGCTTCAACAGACACTCAAAGACGCGTTATCGATTATGCAATCAGGTGATCGCATGGGCGTTATTTCCTATCACTCACTGGAGGATCGTATTGTCAAAAAGTTTGTCGTTTCCAACGCGAAACCAGAAACGATGGCGACGGATTTATCACTCCATACAGAGATCTCACCAGCGAAGATTCGTCTGCTCAATCGAAAACCAATTGTGCCAACACTAGAAGAAATTGAAACCAATCCGCGTTCGCGTAGCGCGAAACTTCGTTTATTCGAAAAAGCCATATGAACGTAACACACCACTCTACTACCGATATGGAAAAACCGACGCACGTGACGGCGGCGGAGCGGGATTACTTTGCGTGGGTCCGGAACATTGGGGTGCTGGCGGTCGTGGTGCTGGGATTCTTTTATCTCTTGTGTTTGAATTCATTGGCGACGCGAGGATTCGCGCTTGAGGAATTGAAGGCAGATCGGATGGAGATTCAAAAAGAAACCGAGGCGTGGGATATTGCGCTGGCAATTCCGGCGAGTTTGTATGCGTTGCAGAGTTCGGAACAGATTCAGGAAATGGAAAGCGTGCTGAGTGACCGGAGTTATCTGTATATCCAAGGTGGGCAAGTGGCGATGAGTAATGAATAATGAAGAGTGAAGAGTTAATAATGTTAACAAGGGCGTATGCGGTTGTCGAAACCGGCTCAAATCTTCAATCTTCAATTTTCCTTTCCCAGTTCGAACTCGAGTTCGAACTAGAGTTCGAACTGGAGTTCGAACTCGGAATCCTCGGAATTCCGGAATCGTTTGAAATCGTTCGGAATCGTTCGGAATCGTTTAATAAAATCTTTAGATTGCGCTACACTTCGCACTGATGCGATTTTTGAATTTTGTGGGAAGACAATTTAACAAGGCATTTCTCACGCCTGCTCGGGCTATGAAACGGCGGTATTTGCCGCTTCTTTTGATTTATTTTTCCTATGGGTTGGCAGGATTTAGTGCGATTGCACTGAGTTTCTGGGAAAAAGAAAGTTTGTCGTTGTCCGCCGAACAACTCATTTCCATTTCGGTCTGGGTTATGGTGCCGTGGACGCTCAAAATGGTATTTGGGCAGATGGTGGATGCGGTGAATTTATTTGGAAATCGGCGGAAGTCGTATATTTTTCTCGGAGCGTTTCTGATGATCATTGGATCAGTGCTTCTGGCAGGACTGGCGGGACGGTATGAGTGGGTAATGTGGATTGGAAATGAATACGTGTTATATTTGCTTTCAGCGATATTTATGACGTTTGGATTCGTCATTCAGGACGTGACGGCCGATACCATGACCACCGAAGTCGTGGATCGAATGGAAATAAAAAACGGAAAACAAGTTTTGCGTTCTGACAGCGCCGTGCAATCAGAACTCTCGATGGTACAACTGCTGGGGCGATTGGCGCTCAGTTTGGCAGCATTCTCCGTAGCGGGACTGGGAGGATGGTTAGCGCAGAATTTGCAATACGAAACCATCTTTTGGATGACACTCGCCATCCCTTTTATTTCTTGTGTTGGGGTGCTCTTCGTCCGTCTTGAAAAAGTCGAAAACCACGAACGCAAACCACTCAATAAACAGATTCTTTTTTGGGGACTCGTGTTTGCTGTTTTTTCCGTGGCGATGGCGGTTTCCGATCTTCCATTTTCTCAAGAGATTGTCTTTGGCGTGTCACTGGTATTGCTTTCCGCCATGATGTGTTTGATTACCAAAGATCTTCCGCGATCAAAATTTCGGATATTGGCGCTGACACTGCTGGTATTATTTCTCTACAGAATTACGCCTTACACAGGACCTGGGTTGCAGTGGTGGATGATCGACCAGTTGGGATTTGATCAGATGTTTTTTGGAGTCTTGGCGCAACTCGGAGCGCTTGTAGCGTTACTGGTACTCTGGTTTTTCTCGGACTTTATTGCGAATAAACCGATTCGGTCGGTGCTGATTTTTCTCGTGTTTATGGATGCGATTATGTCTTTACCAGAATTGGGATTGTACTTCGGACTCCATGATGCATTGGGGATGAGTGCGCAGTCGGTGGCGTTATTCGACACGGCTCTGGGAAGTCCGTTGGTGAATATTTCCATGGTGCCACTTCTCGCACTTCTTGCCTTCTACGCACCGGCGGGATATCGCGGAACGTGGTTTGCGATTGGGGCATCGCTTATGAATTTGGCCTTGTCGGGAGGACGGATTTTGACGAAATATTTAAACGAAATATTTGTGGTGACGCGAGAGGTAATTGATGAACAGGGGGCGGTTCTGGTTTCGGCGGATTATAGTGATTTGGGAATATTGATGATTGTAAGGACGGTATTTGCTTTTATTATCCCGCTTTTGGCGATACTCCTCTTCCTGCGAAAAACACCACGAATTTCTCCGGAATTCGTTCAAGAAGATATCTCAGAACAAGCCCCTATTCCACCGCAGAAGAGAGTGGAGGAGTGATGCCAAAATTTCTTGCTATTTTGTATTAAATGAGGTGTAATAATCTTGAAATTTATTTATTCAATGAAGAATATTCGCTTTATCGGTAACGGTTTCTCTCAGTCAAATGGACACTTCTTGTATCAGAAAGCACGTCCAGGTGATGCTCAAGATTCTGCAGAGGCGGCAACCCCAAATGCGGACACTTCAAAAAAATCGCCAGGGGTTCAAGTGAAGGAAGAAAAAGTATACAAAGAAGCAAAAGATATTGAAAATAAGATCAAAGATGAAGCTATTTATAAAAAACATGAAAAACTTTGGAATGAACGAAAGAGTTATTATGTGAAAAATGCAGAGGAATTGAAGTCGGTTATTCGGCATTCATTGAGTCATCTTGATGATGTTTTTGAAGATGCGGAAGATTTGAAAGCTTCCGTTGATCGCTTTTATGACCGTGTTCTTTCTCAACAAGAATGTGCAGATTTATACTCCTTTATTGAGCATGGGTGTTCTGAAAAAGAGGCGAAAGATCGGAAGGAAGATGCGTCGTATTTACAGAGAATGCTTAATAAAATAGCGAGCTCTCCGAGTGATACGGATAATGATCAGTTAACAGGAATTTTGGAATCAAATAGTTCCAAAAAGGGAGGAATCGATAATATGTGGGGAATCGTAACCGCGAGGGCGGCACGGTCTTTGGTTATTCGAAAAATCAAGAAAATTATTGGGAAAACAGAAAAACAAGATGATGACAAGGATTCGTCTAATTTGGCAACGGGACTAATACAAGGATTTAAAAAAGTAGTTGGCACTCTGAAACCAAAACCAGGAGACGATGATGCGATTATAGACCCAAAAGAAAAACCAGGAGACGAAAATCTAGATGACAAAATCGTTCCAATCGTAAATCCAGAGGACAAAGGTGGTTCTCGTGAAAAAGAAGAATATTCCCCAATAGAGGGGATAGATCCAGGATTTGATAAAATTCAACCGGGACCGATGGAAACACCACCACCAGTGGTTGAATATAAAAGAGGGAAAACCACACTTACAATAAAACATGATTTCTTGAATCTAGAAAACAAACAATGGGAAAATTTTGATCGTTTGACCAGACCAACGAGTACACTTGGAAGTTTCAATAAATTAGGAGATTTTTCTGATGGATTTAAAACAGAATATTTTGATAAAGGGAATTTTTGGGGAAATGATACTGGTAATGGTATTTCTTATACAGGAGAGCTTCGTGATTGGAATACCCTTGATGACCTTGGAACAGGACCTGATTATCGAGTAAAATTCGGTGATTATGATATCAATTTTGGTTATAATCGTGGTCCTGGTGGCATACGAAAAGTATTAAACGATTTTAAATTAAATTATAACGGTAAAGAGGGAAATATAAATGTTACCGCTGCAGAAGCAGGGCGAGATATTACTCCATTTGATAAAAATGATCCTACGAGCGAAGGATACAAACGTTGGATTACTGATTTGAAAGTGAATATGTTTAATGAAGTAAAACTTGATATTGGGAGTTTCTATAAAACAGAAACACCAAAGGAGGTTTCGGCAAGTGTGCGTGATGTACATATGGAGATTGGAGGATGGAAACTTGATGCGGAAGGTTTGAGTGGAGCATTTCAAACACCAAATGCGGATTTTGATTTATCAGAGATTCTTAAGGATATTAAGGATGGAAAAGCGGGAATGAGTGATCTTATGGAGCGTTTGAGTTTTGACTCTGGTGTCGTGAGTTTGGTAAGTCCAGATGGGGCAACGCGACTTCTCTATGATGGGGCTAATATATTCTACAATAATTTTAGAATTTTTAGAGATGAGAAAGGGAATTTCAACTTCTTGGATATGAACAATCAAGGAGCTCGATTCAATGGAGGATTTGAATCTTATACTATCGTGAATGGGCAAAGCATGTCAACCGGTGCTTTTTTGGACACATTAATACATGGCGGTGCAGACATAATGTTAAATTCTCCTGAGGTGGAACATCGGACATCTGTTTTTGGAGGGGCTCTAGTTTTTAATACTGAAGTTGGATCAAATCTTTCAGAGGAGAAAAGGGATAAATGTGGGATGGAAATTAGAAATACTTTTAAGTCAATGTTTGAGAATGTGTCCGATTTTTCCAAAATTATGAAAGAGGGGAGTGTTGGGAATATGATTGAAGAGGGGGGGAAATTGAGAGTGAATTTAGAAGGTCAATATATGGATTTAATAGATTATGTGAAGAAGGAAGGAGGAATTGAATTGGAAAATTGGGAAGTGAGTTTTGACTTTGAAAAACTCGCAGAAAATTTTGAACTTATCGGAGAACAAGGAGCGGCAAATGCTCTTTACTCTTTGAAACTTACTTTTGAAGCGATGGGGAATACTTTTGGTAAAGTTACTCTTAACCAAGAAGTTCTGGATGGATACAAGGCAGCGGAAAACAAAGGAGATTATGCTATGCAACACCTTGGATGGGGGGCTAACATGAAAGAAGTGAAAAATAATATGCTTGATCAGGCAAAAGTGCAATTTGGATCTATTATTTTGGAGCAACCTATGAATACGATGATGGATGTTCTTTCTGCGACGAATGGTGGATCGGCAGAAGGATTGATTTTGTCCGAAAAGGAGTTCACTGCCTATTATAATTTTATGAAAAAAGCAGATACGGGATGGAATCTTCTGGCCTATGTTAATGGAGATATTGGGGAAAGTAATACGGAGACAGTATATGTTCAAGGACCTTCTAAGAAACCAAACGAAAAAGAACAATTCCTTTTCGGAGCAGATCATAATACAAAACTAACAGGAGGACTGCTCGTTACTAAAGTGATTTTGGATAAAAAAGGATCAACGCTTAAAGGAATAATGGGCGTAGGTGGAAGTATAAACACCATAAGCAATGCTCAGTTGGCAGTTACGGATGGAGAAAATACGTATTCTATAGCAAGTGCAGATAAACTTTTGGGGCTTGGACAGGGGCTTGGTCTTGGTAATTTCGAGGACGAAAGAGCATTTCTTGATAATGCAGAAAAGAACGGAGTTTTTGCTCTGAATACTACTATTGGTTTAGATTTTCAACAAAGAATCGGAGGAAGAACAACACTGGGAACAACGGCTTTATTATCAGGAACTCCACAGAAAGGAATGCCACTCGCTTTGAAATTGAATTTACGGGCGGAACAAGAGTTTAATATTGGAAGTTTTCCGGCAACGATGGGAGTGCAAATGAATACGAGCAATCTCTTGAATGGACAGGCGAAAGAGTATAAGAGTGGCGCCGCAGCGGAACTCATTCTGAGAGTGAATCTTCAAGGAAATAAAGATCAATATTTAAAGAATGGGAAATTGAGACAAATGATTAATAGAATCTTTTAAAAAAAGTATAATAACTAACCTCCCATGCAAAAACACCACTTCTTATCCCTTTCAAAACTGAAACTTTTCAAAGAAATTAAAAAAGTGGTGCTTTTCAAGATGGATCGCAATATTATCACGCCAGAAAGAGCTGATGAGATTTTTGTTTTTGTGAAAAAATCAATTATGCCGCTTGAAAACCGGGATGAAATGCGGAACTATCCAGAGACATTGCTTGCGGAATTTCCAGAACTGCATCCGGTGGTTATCAAACTTGATTTCGAAGAACGGGAACATATTGATAAAGTTCTCGCTCTCTTTGTGGAGAGTATTTTTGAGAAAGGGGATTTTGATCTTGCAGAAGTCATTTTTGAGGAGATTCAGCGGTTTCATGAAGGGAAAGGGAAAGATGTTGAAGATATTCGAAAGATTCAACCGGAAGTGTTTGACAAGATTGCGGAGAAGTTTGGAGAGGGGGAATAGAAGATTTGGAAATTCGAGTCCGGACTGGGAAAAGCGCAAGAAGGGAAGTGTTTTTTGTGGAGAAAGATCTTAAAATCATCCAACCCCGGGGTTGTTTTTTTTAATCCTGTTTCTGAAAAAATTGTTAACAGCGGAATTAATTCCGCTGTTAACAATCGAAAGGAATCTTGGGGCGGAGCTGGTGTAGCGGAACACACCGGTCATCATCCAACCCCGGGGTCGTCCTAAAAACGGGGTTGGTTCGTGGAGGGATTTTTTTTAATTGCCAATTTTCAATTTTCAATTTCCTATTGGATTCCTATAATCGAGCCATGGAAAAAAACACATTTGAACTCAAATCAGGACTCGCGCAGATGCTCAAAGGAGGTGTGATAATGGACGTAATGAACGTCGAACAGGCAAAGATAGCCGAGAACGCTGGTGCGGTCGCTGTGATGGCGCTGGAGCGGATTCCGTCCCAAATACGGAAAGACGGAGGGGTGGCTCGGATGTCGGATCCCACGATGATTACCGAGATTAAAAAAGCCGTTTCGATTCCCGTCATGGCGAAGGTGCGGATTGGACATTTTGTAGAAGCACAGATTCTGGAATCTCTCGATATCGACTTCATCGATGAATCAGAAGTGTTGACGCCAGCCGATCCTGACGCGCATATCGAGAAAACAATTTTCAAACTGCCGTTTGTTTGTGGAGCACGAAACTTGGGAGAAGCGCTTCGTCGTATCGAAGAAGGCGCGGCGATGATCCGTACAAAAGGAGAAGCGGGGACTGGAAATATCGTTGAAGCGGTGCGACACTGGACGCAAATCCAAAAAGAAATAGGAGCGTTAACCGAAAAAAATATCGAAGCGAAATCGAAAGAATATCTTGTGAACAAAAAATGTGTTCAAGATGTTTTTAATACAAAACGACTTCCCGTCGTGACTTTTGTTGCGGGGGGAATTGCGACTCCTGCGGATGGGGCAATGATGATGCAATTGGGAGCGGAGGGCGTGTTTGTGGGTTCGGGTATCTTCGAATCGAGTGATCCGGAGAAGATGGCGAAGGCCATTGTTCAAGCCGTTATGAACTACGATAAACCAGAGATTTTGGCGAGCGCCTCTTCGGGTCTCGGAACAGCGATGAAGGGAGACGAGATGGAAACACTCGAAACCAAATACGCTGAACGATGAAAATCGGAATACTCGCGCTCCAAGGATCATTCGCAGAGCACGGGGAAGTGCTCGATCTTCTTGAGACGGAATACGTCTGGGTACGTTCTCTTGCCGACCTCGAAGGAATTACGCATCTCATCATCCCCGGAGGAGAGAGCGGGACCATGGAGAAATTGTTAAAGGAATTCAAGATGTGGGAGAAGATCCTGAAACAAGTTCAGGATGACAAAATTCGAATCTTTGGAACGTGTGCAGGGGCCATTCTCTGTGAGAAGTTTGGCGCCGATATTACTATCGATCGAAACGCGTATGGAGCTCAACAAGAGTCGTTCACAACGGATTTAACTTCATCTAAATTTAACAATTTAAAAGGGGTCTTTATTCGCGCACCTCGGATTGAAAAAATAGGAAAGGGTGTCACAGTGCTCGCTTCTTATAAAAAAGAACCTGTGCTTGTCGAAGATCAGAACTTTCTCATAGGCACCTTTCATCCGGAAATACTTGCGGAAACCCGCATTCATGAGTATTTTCTGGGGCGATAAAAAACACCTGTTCCGTGAGCGGAAAAGAATTTGAAATTACTGACTTTGAGCAGAAATTTTTGAAAAATATTGCTCCAACATTTGCAGGAGAAAAATTTGAGATGCCCATTCCAACACTCTCTCCACTCGAACGAGCGCGTCGGAGAGTAGCGCACAGGAATGAGCAGTTTCTTTTTCACAATAAAAACTTCTTCACGGGGAAATCTATGATTTCGGTGTATCGTCCTGACTCGGGTCTGAAGGTCTGCTCTCGTGACGAATGGTTTTCTGATAAGTGGGAAGCGACCAATTTTGGGCGAGATTTTGATGACACGAAATCATTCTTTGTCCAATATCACGAACTTCAAAAAGAGGTGCCCTATGCGGCGCTTGTAGCCATTAATAATGAAAACTGTCCGTACGCGACTTCTATAGGAGGATCGAAGAATTGCTTTCTCGTAAATTCATCAGACTTTTGCGAAGACTGTTTGTACGGAAAATTACTCCAACATTGTACGAGTACTATTGATTCCGCCTTTGCGTACCAGTCAGAGCTCCTGTATGAGTGTTTCGGCGTCGAGAAGTGTTATGACTGCAAATGGGTTTATTATTCGCAAGGATGCCATGATTGCTGGTTCTGTGATGATTGTCGAGGCTGTCATCATTGTTTCCTCTGTACGAATTTGGTGAAGCAAGAATACTGCTTCATGAACGAGAAACTTCCACGGGAAGAATATGAGAAACGGGTTTCAGATTTCTTGTCTGACCACAAACATATTCAGAAAGCGAAAGAGCTTTTTGCCGATCTGAGAAAGAAACGAATCTACAAATATGCCAACGTGGTGAATGCCGAAAATTGCACAGGGGACTTCATTACGAATTCAAAAAATTGTCAGACTTGCTACGATATGATGCACGCAGAGGATTGTGAGCATGTTCAGCTGGGGGTGGAGACAAAAGATCTGCTCGATTGTTCCAATATGTATGACGCTTCGCGGTTGTCATATAACACGTTGGGGACGATGAAGACATTTAACTGTAATTTCTGTCTCTATGTGTTTTACAGTTCAGATCTCTGGTATTGCGAGCAGTGCTTCTCTTGTAAAAACTGTTTCGGATGTGTTGGACTGCGGAACAAGCAGTACTGCATTTTTAATAAACAATTTAAGAAAGACGAATATGAGAAAGAAGTCGCGCGTATCATTCACTCAATGCAAAAAGCAGGGGAATGGGGGCAATTCTTTCCGATTGAAATCTCACCGTTCCCGTACAACGATTCGGTAGCGCACGGATACTTCCCCCTTGAACAATCAGAGGTAGAATATCGTGGATGGCGTTGGGGAGAAGATGTAGATCGAGAGACGAATCCACAGACCTACAAAGTTCCAGGAAGCATTACAGATGTTGATGACGACATTCTGGAAGCAGCACTGGCATGTGAAACTTGTTCTCGGAATTACCGACTGCAACCCCTTGAATTGAGTCTCTATCGAAAGATGAAACTTCCGATTCCGACAGACTGTTCGTATTGTCGGTACGAATCGAGAATGAACTTGAGAAACCCGAGAGCGTTGTATCCCCGTACGTGCGGAGAGTGTTCGGTGGATGTTCAATCACCATTTCCTCCTGAGAGTGAGGAAAAAATTCTGTGTGAAAAATGTTACTTAGCGGTCGTGAACTAATGAAAAAAATCTGTGCCGTGAGCGGGGCAGGATTTGAAATCACTGATGGTGATGTGGCGTATTATGAAAAGATGGGGATTCCTATTCCAACTCTCTGTCCAGATGAAAGGGAACGAAGGCGACTTTCGTGGAGAAACGAACGGAGTCTCTACAAACGGACCTGTGATTTTTGTGAAAAAAACATCATTTCCATTCATCACGATAAATCAAAATTTCCGGTGTACTGCAACAAATGTTGGTTTGGAAATGAGTTTGATGCGACAAAGTACGGACGTGATTTTGATTTCTCTCGACCTTTTTTCGAACAGTTTCGAGAGCTCTATGATGAAGTTCCACAACTTGCCATCATCAATGACAACGGAACGAAAAGTGAAAATTCAGAATATTGTCAGGATGTTTCGAATGCAAAAAATTGTTATCTCGTAATTGGGAGTTGGTTTGTAAGAGATTCATTCTATTCAGTGGATATTAATCATGTGCGAGATGTGATGGATTGTCGATCAGTGATTATCGAAAGTGAGCTTTGTTATGAATGTATTGATTGTCAGCGCATTTATAATTGTGTTTTCTTGCAGGATTGTCAGAACTGTCACGACTGTTGGTTTCTCAAAGACTGTATCGGGTGTTCGAATTGTTTCGGATGTGTGAACCTGCGGAACAAAGAGTATTACTTTCTCAATGAGAAATGTACAAAAGAGGAATATCAGAAGAAAGTTGATGATTTAGAGCTCCACAGACATTCCAATCTCAGTGGGATGAGAGATAATTTTATGAAATTTGTACGAAAATTTCCACACCGAAGTGAGCAATTTTTTAATACCACCGGATGCGTTGGAGACCATTTGTACAACTGTAAAAACATGCTTGGCTTTAATGTTTTTAATGGGGAAGAAAGTAAATTCATTGATCGAGCGGATGCTCCCAAACACTGTTACGATCTTGTACAAACAGGAGGTCCACAATGGTGTTGTGATTGTATTACGCCTGATAGTTCATACATGGTGGTTTTTTCTTCATAGTGTTGGAACTGTAAAAACACGGCATGTTCGGATAACTGTCGGGGGAGTGGAGATTTGTTTGGTTGTATTTCTTTGCAAAGAAAAAATTACTGCATTCTCAACAAACAATATTCCAAAGAAGACTACTTCGCGCTTCGTGAAAAAATCATCGAACACATGAAAAAAACGGGTGAATGGGGCGAGTTCTTTCCCATTGAAATGTCGCCCTTTGGATACAATGAGGCGGATGTTTTTGAATACCATCCTTTGAGTAAGGAAGAAGTTCTCAAGCGCGGTTGGCACTGGAAAGAAGCGGAGAAAGTCGATTATAAACCAGCGACACTTTCGACCATCCCTGATTCAATTCATGACGTACGAGATAATATCTGTGATGAAATTCTTGCCTGCGAAGCATGTAAGAAAAACTACAAGATCCAACCAGCAGAATTTAAGTTTTATCAGCAGATGAAACTCCCGATTCCGCATAAGTGTTTCGACTGTCGGCATGCAGATCGGATGGCGATTCGAAATCCCCAGAAACTCTTTGAACGCGCTTGCGATGAGTGCTCTGCCCCCATTAAAACCACGTTCTCATCTGAAAAAAAGGAACAAGTGTTTTGTGAGAAATGCTATCTCCAGCTCGTAAAATGAGACACGGTATTCTTCTTGTGACGGCGCTACTCCTCACTGCCTGCAGTTCCGTATTGCCGGACAAGTCCGCGAATTTGGAGGACTTTATTCCTGCTGAAGAGAGTGCTGAACAAATAATGTGTTCAAAAGAATTCTCTTTTGTTCTCGATCACTTCGATAACAATTGCTATTGGACAGAGCTCGAACGAGTAGTGGATGGAGACACACTGATCATCGCTGACGGCGTTCGGGTGCGATTTATCGGGATTGATACTCCAGAGACAAAAGACCCGCGTAAACCCCTTCAGAAGTTCGGTCCGGAGGCATCGGGGAAGACGAAGGAACTCTTGTCAGAATCTTCAAGAATATGTTTGCTCTCTGACCCCGATGGAGATGAGCTGGATAAATATGGACGACGGTTGGCGTACATCTTCACCGAATCGGGAGTGGATGTGAATGCAGAACTTTTGAAATCAGGACACGCGAAGGGGTACTTTTATTTTCCCTTCACGAGAAAGGAAGAGTTTCAGTGTTACGCAAAAAAAGCGAAGGAAGCAGGAGTAGGGATGTGGGAGTAAATACACTCATTGTCATGCCGGAATTCCGGAGGAATATCCGGTATCCATTATCTTGTTTGATATCGGAAGGAATGTTCTTTTTGTAATCAAAAAGAACCAAAAACTTTTGGTGACGAGAAAACTCGCTTTCATTGGCATAGCACAAAATTGCCGAGTCCCGATGGCGCTCAAACACTTCTCGTCCCCAAACCCCCAAGAGATAGCACTTTAAAGTTTGTCGACTACTTCTTTTTCTCTACTTCAAACGGGACGTCTTTCCAGTTCTGGTGTGATGGAATTCCGTTTTTATCGATATCTAATTTTTCCGCTGATTTCTCATTTCGTTTTGCGAATTTCTTCACGGTCATGATCAATATCCCGAGTCCCACAACGAGGAGAATCACAGGGAAAAGATCGTTTACACTGATGGATTTGAACCATCCAAAGGCAAAACCTTCAGCATCGCTTGATTGTTTCCAGAGTTCCTCCCAGATAGCGGGTAATTCCTTTGCGAGAGCACCACGTGCGAATTCTTCATCATGGAGAAGCAGGGGAGCAATAGCTTTTATTTCTCCTTCTGCAGACACGCCTTGAATTTCCATGCGAGTCTTCATAGCTTTCTCAAATTTTCCAACAAAGAACACATCACTGAATCCAATCGATTCGATCTGTGCTGGGTAGACTTCAGAGACATTTCCTCCAAACGTTGCGGTTACATTTTGCAACAACGTTGGTTCAAGATTTTCTAAAGCAAAGGCTTCGAAATCTTCCAATGCCGTATCAACGTCATTTACTTCAAAGTTGGTAAATCCATCTTCGTCGTCTCCGAGGAAGATAAGTCGATTATTTTTACTCTGCTCGTATTTTTCTACTTCATCAGCAGGGATTACTTTTCCTCCAAATTCTCGTAAGAAGGGAAGGAGTTCCTCATATTTTCCTTCGTCTTTTGTATCGTAATTCGCTACGAAAATATTCTGAATCGGGAGTGGAATATTGTTCACTCCTGGGAAAATACGAACCATAAAGAATCCTGGTACTTCAGCTGTTCTTGTCGTTTCAAATTCAAAACTCTGCGCGAAAGCAGATGAAGCTCCGAGCAAACTCATCAAGAAAAATAACAGAATCTTTTTCATTAGTCTGTTTTTAGCAAAATAACAAGATTTGTCAAGTTATCTTGGATTCAAACATATAGAGTAAGGGTGCCTTGTAAAATTCTGAATTATCGAATCTCACTAATCTTATAAATCACCTCGGCAGCTTCGGCACGAGTGATTGGTTGGCTGGGAACAACGTATCCACCACGTTTTGTTCCGATCAAGCTGTAGGTTTTGGCAAAGGCAAAGTACGGTGCAAACCATGCATCGCCTGCGACATCTCGGTAGGGACTCGTCGCTAAGTTTTCATTTACACTGTGTCCTGCTGTCAAAATCGCAACCTTCAAGAATTCTGCTCGAGAAATAGTATTTCCTGGTTTGAATTGTCCGTCTCCATATCCTTTCACGATTCCTCGCGCGGCGGCTGTGGCGATGTAATTCGCGAACCATTCATTTCGTGGAACATCAGGAAAGTCGGTACTTCCCGCTTCCACGACAATGTTATTTCCTTCGAGAAGAATCTTCACGGCTTCTGCACGATTGAGTGTTCCGTCAGGTTTAAATGTTCCGTCAGGATATCCTCCCACGATTCCCTCTTGTTTTAAATACTTGATTGCATCAGCAGAACTGTGTGATACAGGCACATCTGAGAAGATTTGTGCTCGGAGACTCTTTGACCTGATCTCCCCGAAATCCCCATTCGCAACGAGTTTAAAGGTTCGATCGGAATCAGTTTTTACTCGTACCTCCGCGACACCATTGTTGAAGTCATTTGCATGAAGCTTCCGTGGTTCAATGTCTGCTAAGTGATGGAGTGTTGAAGAAATTTCAATTCCAGCGGTTGCGATTAAGTTCGCTCGAACTTTCACAACTTTCTCTTCTCCAGGAATAAAGATCCGATCTGTTTGAAATGCGAAGGTTGAATCCCCACTAATTTGCTCAACAGGTGTTTGTTCTACGACAGGTGGTTCGATAACAACGGGGGTAATATCCTCAATTGGTGTCGGTGTAGGAGCTTCTTCCCTCTCCGAGATACCAGAGGATTCATCCGTCGAAGCCACCAATTTCTGATCAACGTAGCTCGTAAACTGTGTCACAAAGTTCATTGGGTGCACGGTGTATTTCACGGCGTTTGCTTTTCCAATACCTTGCTGTACCGCATCAAAATATGAATTGAGACCAGCGCTTGTTACGTCTGCCCACATGAATGGCCAGTACAATTTAAACGGTGCATCAACGCGATCGATTTGAAAATGAAGATGGGCTGCTGTTGCCATTCCACTGTCTCCTGATTTTCCAATAATATCTCCCTTTGTAATCTTTTGTCCTTCTCGTACATTGATTTCATCAAGGTGCGCATATCCAGAAAACAGAGTTGTTTTCTTACTTGGATCAGCGGGATCGGGAATATCTACATGAGCAATTACCACATGGTTTCCAAAGTCTGTTCTTTTTTCTGCCGTCTTGTACACAATCCCATTGGCGATAGCTCGAATCGGCGTTCCGATAGGAAGTTTGATATCGAGTCCTGTATGAGATCCTGAGTTTTCTGTTCCATCGAGAGCATAATTCCCAAGATGTGGTACGGGATAGGTGATGTATGAATTTCGCTCAGTCGTACTCGCGGTATTATAATTTTTTCCTTTTTGAAACGTTGATGGATTGTATTCTGGCAAAGCCATCAATTTATTTTGTGGCAGTTGGTTATATCGCATTTTTCGCTCTGCGTCTGACAAGGCTACCCAGTTTGGAACGTTCTCTACGGGAGTAACGGTTCCAGTGAAGTGCGTCGCAGGAAGTCCGATGAGACTTGTTTTCAATTGAAATGAATAGTCGCTCACCAGTCCAGATCCAAGCAAAGAAACAAATCCAATTGCAATCAAGAAGTAGGCGAGAGGGTTTTCTCTGAAGAATCGTTTCCAGACAAAATGTTTTCGACGGATTGGTTTTTGTTTAAATCCGTGATCAAACCATTGTAAAGAAATCTTTACTTTCTTCGCTTCACAAAAGGCTTTTTTTGATACTTTTTCAACCTCCTTTCGATTCGTGACAAGAGCGATTACCGCTCCAACCGTGAAAAGGAAGATGAGAATTCGAAATAATTTTTTCATATAAAGTGACTAAATCCCTTTATTCTAGCACAAATCAGGCAAAAACTCAACTGAAAACTTGAACAAAAAACGATTGTGATTACAATCCGTTCGTTCTTCAGAAATGCACGCGTAGCTCAGCTGGATAGAGCACCGGTCTTCGGAACCGGGTGTCGGGGGTTCGAATCCCTCCGCGTGTACCACACAAGAAAAAATCTATACCCCCAAAGGGGGCATGGATTTTTTCTTATTTGCTTCGCAAACGGAGGGATGAGAAGCGGGTTCGACACGAAAAATGAGCGAAGCGATTATTTGAGTGCTCGAGTAGGCGAACGAAGTGAGTCGTGAGGAGAGAATCCCTCCGCCTATCAGCCATATGTTAAAGGCAGCAACTCGGTGAGGAGCTGCTGCCAGTTAGTCTTTGATAATTAGTTTTGAGTTAAATCCATTTCCATGATTTTATTAAAGTAATCTAATGGATATAAATCATCCTCAGGATAATTCTTTAATTGATCTTGAAAATTAGTACGAAAATCTTCATTTTCAAAAATTGATTGAAAAAGAGCAACACGATATGGATTATCGTATTTGTAGATTTCGAACAAAGCATAGTATTCTAGAAATGTTTCTAATAGTACCCGATGTAATCTTTTCTGGAGATCTTCAGCAGGAAATTCGTAGTTACCAGTGTATTTTCCGTTGATCTCTCCCCATAAAGTTCGGTTAACAAATTTGTGAGTGTGTGCAAATCCAGAATGTCGGTCGTCCATCATTTTAAGAGCGGAGAAATAGTAACTATCTTCTTCTGTTTCCCATGATTTAATGGATGATCTCGAGAGTCCATAAAGAGTGAAAAACTCTAGTGTATCCTTGCAGTGTACAATTTTAACAAAAAATTTAGCATGCTCTCTTATCTGAGAAAGATTGATACTGTCAGATGTTTGGCAATGCCATTTGTAGAGGAATTCATTAAAACCATGAGTAAGACGTATGTCGCCCTGCTTAGGAATACATAGTCTAAGCTTGGATTCTTCAGATAGTCTCAGGTTTTCTTTTGCCCTGTTAGCGCGTTCCTGGAGATCTTCAGCAGGAAGTTCGTAATCTTCTCTTAAAATCTTAAGAAGAATAGAGTCATGTAACACCATGTATGCATAATAATCAGCTTCGGACTTAATTTCGCTCAAGTTGAACCGCTTGTTTTCTTTGGATTCTTTGTCCATTATGCTCTTCATAAGAACGATATTGCTATCTTCTTTTTTCCCTAAAGAGATTATCAAAACAAGTGCAGTTACAATGATAATTGCTCCAATTGTGTAAATTTTTGAATTTTTCATGATATCTTTATTTTGATTTGTTCCTAAATATGCAGATTTATACCTGCGTTAATTGCTCTATATACCGTGATAAACAGAGCAACTAACGCAAGTTTTTCAAAACGTAATTTCAAAGATCTATCTGTGAAATCTAATTACTTAAAGCGTAATAAGAAATCAACATTATAAGTTTACCATAAAAAATAAAAAAGTCAACAAGGGTTTTACAATAAGAAAGGGATAGTGCGGAGTAATCCCTCCGCCTTCAGAGACTATTGACACTAGTCACGTATAATTGTATAATACAAGGGAATTAATATTTATATTATGGCAATCGACAAAATTGATGATCATCTTGAGAAAATAAAACAACCAACAGTTGTAGAAAAAGTTTTTCAGACATTGAAAGATTCCTATACAAGATATGAGTGTTGGAAAGAGGCAGGAAGTATGGAGGAAACTATGCAACGTTTTAGAGATCTTTCCGAGGGAAGGGCTTCTTTTGAATTAAGTGCAGCTTTTTATTTGAAAAGTATTAAAGATTGTATTTCTACTTGGAAGAAGTTAGGGTTGTATGTTGAACAATACGAAGAGGAAGTAAAAGAGCTTGAACCAAAAATTTTAAAAGCTTGGAAGATGAAAAACGAAACACGTAGTTAGGAAACAGATTATTTGAGAGAAGCTGTGGCACAGGATACTAAAAGTGTGATTAAGTAATCCCTCCACTTCTTCCATAAAAACAATGATATAATACAAAGAAATGACAAAAAATATTGAGGATGATCGGCCTTATTACATAAGAAGAAACCTGGCAGGTCATCAGGAGAACTTTGATAAATTGACTTACAGCCCACAAGGGAATTGTAAATTATGTGCAGCTGTTTACTGTGAATTGAATGTAACGCCGAAAGAGGTTCTTATTGCATTACAAGAGGGGGATATGGGGGCTGTGGACATACCTATTTGTGACGACGAGAAGGATGACCCAGTAGCGATGAAGGCTAACCTGAGGAAAATTGATTGAGGGTGGAAAAAAAGATAGGCTACTTTTTTACTATGCCCGTATCACACGGCGATATTAAAAGTATTCCTCCACCTCCTTCAATTAAAACCCCGCCTGCTGATGTTTCTCTAAATCAGAGAACTTCATCTTCTGTCGATCAAAGAGAAGGTGTACTCGTCCGATGGCACCATTACGGTGTTTAATAACGTTTACTTCGAGTTCATTCGGTACTTCTGAATCTTCATTATAATAATCATCTCGGTAGAGCATCATCACCACATCGGCATCCTGCTCAATGGATCCTGAGTCTCGGAGGTCAGAGAGAACAGGTCGTTTGTCAGGTCGTCCTTCCACACTTCGTGAGAGCTGTGAGAGAGCAACCACGGGGATGTGTAACTCACGGGCAAGTTCCTTGAGACTTCGGGAAATCTCGGAAATTTCCTGCACACGATTCATCGGGTTTTCTCCACTCATTAACTGCAGGTAGTCGACCATGAGAAGGTCAAGTCCGTGCTCCATTTGCAACCGTCGAGCCTTTGCTCGCAGTTCTACGATTGAGTTTCCCATTGAATCATCGATAAAGATCGTTGCATTTGAAAGCTGATCCATGACCGGTCCCATTCGTTCGAAATCAGAGTCTTCGAGTTTTCCTTTGTGGAGTTTCCAAGAATCGACTTCCAGCTGAGAACACAGCATTCGTTCCACGAGTTGTTCTTTGGACATCTCAAGTGAGATAATTCCAATCTTTTTATTTTGATTGATAGCCGCTTTCATTCCCATTGAGAGAGCGAGCGCGGTCTTTCCCATTGATGGACGAGCGGCAACAATAACCAAGTCAGAGGAGTTGAATCCTCCGTTGAGTTTGCTGTCGAGTCCAGTGAAGGATGTTGAAATTCGGTTCTTATTCGCGAGTTCTGGGTTCTCATTAATTTCACAGAACCGTTCGTAACTGGCGGTGAGAATCTCTTTAATTGGGATGAATCGATTCTTGAGAAAGGTCTGAGAGATTGAAAAAACTCGTTTCTCAGCGGCTTCGAGTAACTCCTGTACAGATTTATCTGCATCGTACCCAAGAGCCGTGATTTCATTTCCTGCTTGAATCAATTTCCGTAACGTTGATCGGTGTTTCACGATCTGCGCGTATTGGAAAATATGAGTTGCGAGTGGTACTTCGTTTTGGAGTTCTGCTAAATATTCAGGTCCTCCAACCACTTCGAGTTTGTCTTTTGCCTGTAATTTTGTCGCGAGGGTCACCAGATCAATAGGTTCTGATTTGTGAAAAAGATCAAGAACGGCTTCATAAATGAACCGATGATGATCATGATAAAAATCAGTCGCCTCGATGAAGTCGGCAATTTTTAAAATAGAATCCTTATCCAAAATCAAACACCCTAAAACCGAACGTTCCGCTTCTGGAGCGGTTGGAACGAGTTTTTTTGCAAGACTAAGATCAATATTTGAAGGCTTTGTATCTGCCATGGGGTCAATATTTTTTTGGAAAGTGGGATTTTGTTTTCGCAAAAAAGGAGCCATTTGTCAATGAAATTTGACAAAAACTTTCCCCGAACTACTATCTCATCGCTTTCAGGTCTCATTTCTGCAAAACGACGTGACGGAAATGAAAAACCAAAAGCTGTAAAAACTTTTTTATTTCGCGTCCCACATTCAAAATGACTAAAATCATGGATGACCTGCTTGGGCAAGACGCAGGTATTGTTTTATTTCGTGCTGGAGACAGCGCAAAGGGTGTCGTTATCGACATCAACACTTCTCGTATCTTGCTTGAACTCGATGGGGGAGTGACTGGTATTATTACCAAAAAAGAAGCCGGTGGTTTCCTTACGGACGAAAGTTTGGAAGTAGAAGCAACTGTTGAAGCGACTATTATTAATCCAGAAAACGAACAAGGGTTGATAGTGCTCTCACTCAAACGAGCTTCTCAAGATATGGCTTGGTCAGAGCTTAACTCGCTCATGGATGAAGGTCGTATCGTAAAAGTTAAAATCTTTGAAGCCAATAAAGGAGGTCTTATGGCCAACTACAAAGGACTTCGAGCTTTCTTGCCTGTGTCTCAATTGACACCACTCAATTACCCACGGGTAAATGGAGCGGATAGCGCCCGTATTTTGCAAAAATTGCAAGAACACATCGGAAAAGAATTTGCGGTTCGTGTGATTAATGTCGACCGAGAAGGTGGAAAAATTATTATCTCAGAAAAAGCAGCTCACGAAGAACAAATGCGATCAACACTCAAAGAACTTAACGTTGGAGACATTGTTAAGGGAGAAGTTTCAGGAGTTCTTAAGTACGGAATCTTCGTTGCCTTCGATGGTGTGGAAGGTTTGGTTCACCTCTCTGAGCTTGATTGGGGACATATCGCTGATCCTTCAGCTCACTACTCACAAGGAGACAAGGTTGAGGTTATGGTAATCGGAATTGATGGGGATAAACTTTCTCTCTCAATTAAACGACTTACAGATGATCCTTGGCGAGAAAAAGTGAAAAACTACCAAGAAGGACAAGAAGTATCTGGGAAAGTTTTACGATGGAATGCTCAGGGAGTGTTCATTGAAATTGAACCAGAAGTACAAGGACTCTTCACTCTTGAATCATTTGGAGTAACGTCTCATTCTGAGCTTTCTCTCAAAGAAAAAGAAGAATTGCATGGTGTGATTGAATCAATCAACGTTGATTCTCATCGATTGGAATTGAAGAAAGTCTAAGCAGTAATTTAAATTAGAGCCTGGGTTGTTATCAACTCAGGCTCTTTTTTTTGGATAGCAAAAAACCGACAAGGAAATCTCAGAACTCATATAGAGGGAAACTTCCTGCCGGTTTTTAAAGCCCTGACGAAGGGCCAAAAACTCTCATTGCCTTGCTCGGGTGAAAAACTTTATTAACTCATTCGAGTCCCGCGTCACCAGTCGGGGCCTTGTTTGTAATCTAGTAGAAGTTGACCGTGAGGACAAATTGCTATAAAATACAGGCTGTTTGGTTTTGAAGAAAAGATGAATGCATAAATGCTTTCGTCTTTTTTTCGAACCCCAAAACGGTTTTCGAGAGGGCGGCTTCTTCGAAGGGAAGATAAGTCGTCCAGTGAAAATCGCCTCTCGCGTTTTGTGGTGCATTCAATCCGTTGTCTAAAGCGGATAGAACGGCATCGCAAAGCGGAGAGAAAAGAGAAAGCAACCTTAATCTGAAAGTTTTAATAAAAAATGAATTTTTATAAAATTTTGAAAGAAATAATTTTTGATCAGTAAGTCTACTTCCTCATCACTCCCCACTCCATCCGATTGTTTGAAAGAACTTTTCTTGCGATCTCTGTTGCGTCGAGGAAACTTTGTTTTGTTTTTTAGTTCCTGACTAACGAAATCAGGACATCTTACTCACGCATCACCTTTTTGTCAAAGAATATGTCTTGAACAAATAAGTAGATCATGTTTTTGTATAACTTCTAAATATTGACACCAAAGAAGGAAAGAACTATAAGAGAGCTGTATAGTAACTGCCTTCCTTCTCATGAAAGAAAATCCTTCAGAGACAAAATTTGGAAAACAAAAACCTTGTGAAGAATGTCCTTGGGAAAATGAAACTGCTTGTAAAGTGGAAGATATTATCAGTAAAAGAATGAAAGTGGCAGACATAGTGGATGTCGCAAAAGTAAAAATTACGCAGGTAACGCACGAAGAATTTGATAAATTAGTAGCTGGAGATATTAACTCAGGGGTATATTACTCAGACGAAGAGGATCCGTTTCCATATGCTTTTGAGGCAAAAGCAGGAAAACTTATTGTTGAAGATGAAAACGGAGAAGATTTTATGCCTTCTGATTGTCCATTGTTAAAGGATGATCCATCGATGTACGAAAAGACATTGAAAATGATAGGACAGATTCGAAGGTATGCTTTGAAGTATATTCCAGATATGCCGAAGATCTCAATGCCAAAAATACCTGGAAGCCGGAAGAAGAAATAAAAGATTGACATAATACTGTGTTTGCACTAAAAACACCATCGTGTATTTATTAACAAATAACAAATGGGACGGCCAACAACTTTAGAATTGAAACAAGGAGAAGACGTTCTTTTGAGGCGTATTGAGAAAACAGAGACAGCAATTGATACAGTAAAAGATAAATATAATGGAAGGGTTGCTGAAAAATTGGCAAAATGTGTTGATATGCTTGAGGAACCAGCAGCAGAATTAAAAAAAGAAAAAGCCACTCCACAAAAAATTCAAAATCATATTGAAGAAGTATTGGATTCTATTGATAGAGTGCTTGAACTTGCTACGGAACATGAAGCAGAGATATTTTCTGAAGTAATAGAAGGTCCTTTGCAGGGACTCGGAAATGTGGAGATGGAAATTATGAATGTGAATTAATACTCATTGCCAATTGTTCTGAAATACGAGACAATTCCTTTGATGATAGAGGAGGAACTTACTTCGGCGAAAACAGATAATTCAGTGGTTTCAACTACCTCAACAGGGGATAGCGAAGCTTTTGAAAATACATTGCGACCAAAAGATTTTGAAAATTACGTGGGTCAATCAGAAGTAAAAGGGAACCTGCGTGTGTTTTGCCAAGCGGCAAAGAAGAGGAATGATCCTCTTGATCATACGTTGTTCTATGGGCCTCCTGGACTTGGAAAGACGACTCTTTCTATGATCCTTGCGCAAGAGATGGGAACGAGTCTTCGTTCAACAGCAGGGCCAGCACTAGAAAAGCCCGGAGATCTAGCAGCGATTTTGACGAACCTTCAAGAGAACGACATTCTTTTTATCGACGAGATCCATCGACTGCGTGCGCCCGTGGAGGAGATTCTTTATTCAGCGATGGAGGACTTTGCTATCGATATTGTGGTTGGGAAAGGACCCTCCGCACGAACGATGCGACTGAACGTGCCCAGATTTACTCTTGTCGGAGCGACGACCAAAGCTTCTGCATTGGCGGGACCACTCCGAGATCGATTTGGACATGTGGAGCGGTTGCGGTTTTATGAAGCGGATGAAATTCAACAAATAGTAGAACGATCAGCAGGAATTCTTGATATTCCTATTGAGAAAGATGCGGCTCATATGCTGGCTAAATGTGCCCGACGAACGCCTCGAATTGCGAATCGACTCTTGCGTCGGATGCGTGACTTTGCAGAGATTCTTCACCAAGGAAAAGTGACAGAGAAGGTGGTTCGAGAGGGACTCTCAAGTTTATCGATTGATAAAAGAGGCCTCGATCATGCGGATCAAATGTATCTGCAGTCTCTTTGCGAAAAATTCAAAGGAGGACCAGCCGGACTTTCCACGATTGCTTCTGCCATGGGAGAAGATGAAAATACCGTTGAGGATATGATAGAGCCGTTCCTCATTCGAGAAGGATTTCTCCAAAAAACGCCTCGAGGACGATTAGCGACCGAAAGTGCGTTTGCTCATTTAGGATTGTCTCTTCCAGTAAGGAAAGAGAAGTTGTTTTAATTCAGCGCTTTGGCTTCTTTTATTTTTTCATATAACTGGTTTCGTTTTTCTTCGAGTGCACGTTTTTGGTTGTAGAATTCTTCAGATTGAATTTCCAATGTTGATCTATCTTCTTTTTTTGTCGTAATTTCAGGAGTGTTACTAAGTTCACTCGTTCTTTTGTTAGCAACTTCCCATTGCTTAAAAGAAGATGGCAAGAGATCGTCGAATCCTTTTGTATTTCTAAAAAAACTACCAACTTCTTGTTGAAAGTGACTTGAAAAGGCTTCTGGAGGAGAGGTTTTATATCGTTCGAGTGTTGTGAGAATTTCTTTAAGGGTGCTCATTCTATTACTTAATTGCATCGATTCTTCTGGTTTCATATTGTCTCCAAAAAAAGAATCTCCTAGTCTTTTTTGAATATTTTTTAAGAATGTTATTCCTTCTTGAGGTGTTGCTGTGACATCTTCACAAAATGTTTTGTAGGTACTCCCACAATTCCAAGCTTCTGTTTTTGTGTATATTAAATTATCTATTTCTTTAATTTTCCTACTAATAGTTTGCTCCATTTCTTTTAAATCATTGATTTTTTCAGAAAGATCATTGGCTTCTTCTTGTAAGGCATTGACCTCCTCTTGGGAAAGAGAGATCTCTTCGGCAGTAGAATTTAATTGTGTTGATTCTTCAGCCTCTATTTGTGAATTGTCATTTTCAAGTACCATTTTTTGGAATTATTAATTTCCCTTTCTTCTTATTATATCATATTTTTTATTCTTCTGCAAGATGGGGCAATAGATAAATATTGATTTTCTTTGCATTTCCCCAAAATCTTCTTAAACTTAAATCCCGTAATGGTTAATTCAAAATTCATTTTCGTCACGGGTGGTGTTTGTTCTAGTTTGGGAAAGGGAATTGTAGCGTCTTCGACTGCTGCGATTTTGAAATCCGCTGGGGTAAAAGTTGCCATCATGAAGCTCGATCCATATTTAAATGTGGATCCAGGAACAATGAGTCCGTTTCAGCACGGAGAAGTGTTTGTGCTGGATGATGGAGCAGAAACAGATTTGGATTTGGGACACTATGAACGGTTTATCGACGAATCATTGGTTCAGGAGTGCTCAGTAACGACAGGGAAAATTTATTCGGAAGTATTGGAAGAAGAACGCGAAGGAAAATATCTTGGAGGAACAATTCAAGTGGTGCCACATATTACAGGAAAACTTATTGAGAAAATTGAACTCGCGGCGAGAAAATTAAAAGTAGAAGTACTTGTTGTAGAGATTGGAGGAACAGTGGGGGATATCGAAGGAGAACCCTTCATTGAGGTGCTTCGTCAAATGCGGAAAAAATATGGAGAGAATTGTATTTCCATGCACACGACATTGTTGCCGTACTTAGCGGCATCAGGAGAATTGAAAACAAAACCAACGCAGTTATCAGTTCGAGAATTGCGTCGATTAGGAGTGCAACCGGATTTTATCTTTGCGAGAGCGGATGTGAAAATTCCAAAGAAATTATTGAAAAAAATAGCGTATTTCTGCGATGTAGAGGAAGAAGCGGTAATTCCAGCAGAAACAGTGAGTTCAATCTATGAAGTACCTCTCCGATTTCAAAAATTTCGATTAGGAGAAATTTTGTCAGAAAAATTAAATCTTAAGAAAAAGAAATTCAATCTCAAAACATGGGAGAAAGGAGTTGAGAAACGAAAAAGTGTAAAAGGGGAGATATTCATTGGGTTGGCAGGGAAATATAATGATTTGGATGATGCATATTTGTCCGTGATTGAGGCATCAAAATCAGCAGGATATTTTCACGATCACAAGGTGAACATTGAATGGATTGATACAGAAAAGATTGAAGAAAAAGATAAAGAAGAATGGAAGAAGCTGGAAGCGGTAGACGGAATTATTGTTCCGGGAGGATTCGGGAACAGAGGAATTGAAGGGAAAGTAAAAGTCGCTGAGTACTGTCGTGTAAATGACAAACCATATCTAGGGTTGTGCTTGGGGTCACAGATTATGGCAATGGAATTTGCGAGAAACGTTCTCAAAATCAAAGATGCGACATCAGAAGAATTTGATGAAGACAAGAAATCAAAAAATCATGTTATCCACTTCATTCCAGAACAACGACTGATTCATAAAAAAGGTGGAACAATGAGACTTGGAGCCTATCCTGCTATTCTCAAAAAAGGAACGAAAGCGGCGAAAATTTACAAAGAAACGAAAATATCAGAACGACACAGACATCGATTTGAATTTAATAACAAATATCGAGATCGATTTGAGAAAAAAGGATTTATTATTGCGGGGCAATCACCAGATAAAAATTTAGTAGAGGTGGTCGAAGTAGAGAATCACTCCTTTATGATTGGATCGCAGTTCCATCCAGAACTCAAATCTCGACCGTTTAAACCGCATCCACTTTTTCAAGCGTTTGTTGGGGCTATCGTGAAGAAATAGCTACATCAAAACAAAAACATTCTACCGCAAGCGACTTCTGTTGATTCTATATAGCAGAGCATAGTATCCTTATGCGAGACATTTATTGTGATTTGAAACGATTTTCAGGGCAATGAATTCTCATATTCTTAACTCATTCCCATGAGAAAAACAAAAACAACCATAACCGCTCTAGTGCTTAGTTTAGCGCTTTCTTTTTTACTCTTTACTCCAAATACTTTTGCCGAAGTAACCGGAGATCCAGAATTTGCACCAAGTGACATTAGCTTGAGTGAAATTATGGTGAATGAAAATGCAGCCAATGGCACATTTATCGCAAATATTTCAGCGGTTGATCCTGATAATGCGGCTGAAGAACTCACATTCTTCATACCGAGTGATGCAGGAGAACGGTTTACCATTGTTGATGGGAATAAGTTGAAGGTATTGAGTGGGAATGAATATCTTGATTACGAAACCAATACAACGCACGATATAACGATTCTCGTCCGTGATCCAGATTGGAATACCTACGATGAGATTTTCACAATTCTCGTTCAAAATAGAAATGAAGCTCCGACAGATATTCTTTTCGACAGCACAGCTGTTGATGAGCGAGCAGAAGCAGGAACGCTGATTGGAACACTAACAGCGGTAGATCCAGATAGCGGAGATTCGTTTGTTTACACATTGACTGACAATTCAGATGGTCGATTTGAGATTGTGAATGGGAATCAAGTTGTTGTTCTTGATGGGGTGAAACTCTTGGCAGAGAGTTACGATATACTCGTTCATGTTGTGGATGCAGTGGGAAATGCATTTGATAAATACTTAAGTGTAGATGTGAATCCGATTCAAGCACCAATACTTTCAGGAATTGTTATCGGTGTGGATGAGGATGGAGACACGACATTAGCGTGGACAACGGATAAAGATGCGAAATCGCGAGTTGATTATGGAATGGTCGGGAATATGACAGAACTTACTTTCTTTACAAAGAACTACGCGCTCGAACAAGACACTTACATTCCAGATTTGATGGATTGTGTGACATATGAGTATCGTCCTCGATCTTCTGATCGATTTGGAAAAGAAAGACTGGGAGAAACAGGCACGTTTACTACAGATGGATGTGAAGGAGGAGCAATAACATTAGCAAAAACACAATCGACGATTACTCCTGCAGAAGGCGGAAAGGTACAGTTACTCAATGAATCAAATAAAGGAGTAATTGTAAATGTACCTACAAATTTCATTGAAACCGAAGAAGACGTTCAAGTTCAACTCAAAAGACTTGAAGTAGGAGCGGTTCTTCAATCAATAGGAATTCCAGATGACAATATGTATGTTGTAGGGACAGGAGTGTATGACCTACAGGTTATATCCGACATTACTACAAAGATTCCAACGTTCCAAAAAGACATGGAATTAGAGTTCTCCTACACAGATGGATCGATTTCAATGATCGATGAATCAACGATTTCTGTTCTCCGATGGAATGGTACCTACTGGGCTAGCGCGAATGGAGGATGTATTGTTGATGAGCTCAATAACACTGTTACCTGTAAGACATCAGAATTCTCAACCTTCGCCGTCTTTGGATATATGAATGAGATCGCACAAAGTTTCAGTGGGAAAGCAAAAACTATTCGTCGACGAGGAATGGCGCGGGAAGATTTCCGAGGGGTTGCGGTTGAAGGAGGAATTAATAAATCAAACTTTGACGTTGCCTACCAAAAATCACTCGACGAAATTGCGATGATTAATGCTGGAAATGAAGGAGGAGCACAGACAGCACTTAATGATGGGGGTGAAAAAGTTTTCCTTGGATACAAAGCAGGACGATCAGGTACAGAACAAATGGAAGATAGAATTGTTCGAAGAACAAATGTGGCGTACAGAGGATCTTCAGCACGATCATCAGCAATGCTTGCACAACAAGATGTCTCTCTCAAGAAACGACTTGCGAGTATGAAAGGAGGACTCTTGGCAAAGAGCAGCATGCAAAGAAAAATTGATGAAGAGAAAAAAATGGCACTTGCGATGGCATCAAAGTTTGATCAAACAAAATCACTCTTACAGATGTACCAAGTAGCGAGTGCAGAAATGGCACTTTGTCTCAATCAAAATGCTGGATTCTGTGATGAAATTTACCGATATCTTGCAGCGGAGATTGCCGAGAAGGAAAAAGAGATGATTGATCACTTGATGATGAATTGGACGAACGAGTAGGAAGCAATTCAAATAAGAAATGAAAGCCCCGCTTCGGCGGGGTTTTTTATAAAATTGAAAGAAAAAATTCCCCCCCGCGTATAACGAGGTGAAGCTTCTTACTTTTTTATTTCTTATTTTAAAACACAATGAAAAAATCAATCTTCAATTTCGCGCTTGCACTCCTTGTATTAGGAACCAGTGTGGCATCAGCGAATGCTTTTATGGGAGGTCGTCAAATGACTCCAGACCGCTTCGCAGAGTTCAAAGCTATCGTCACTCAAAGTGACACATTTGAAGCCTTTCAAGAATCCATGAAAACGATTCGAGAAGAGCACAAAGCAGACCGAGAAAATATGAAGGATTCTATTACACACGCTGTCGAGCTTCTTGATAACGGTGTTGTCAAAACTATTACTTCTGACGATGCAGAGGTTGTTGCCAAGATCCAATCACGGCACGAAAATATGCCAAAACGAGACAAGGAAAATGTTACGCACACAGTTGAGAACATTGATAACGGCGTAAAAATTACCATCACTTCGGATGATCCAGAACTTGTAGAAAAAATTCAAAAACATTCTGATAAAGAAGAATTTGGAAAGAAAAGAGGAGGACGACGAGGGATGGAAAAAGGAGAAGGTATGGACGGTCGATTCGAAAAAGCCGGTGTCGAGAAACCTGAAAACTGGGAAGACATGGAGCGAGAGGACCGACAAGAGTTCATGCAAGAAAACGAAATGGGACGAAAACATATGCGACGAGGGGGAGAAGGACGACAACACCCATCATTTCGAGGAAACAGACGAGGTGGACAAGGAGAAAATATGAACGGACAACGAAAAGAGAATCTTCGACAAAGATTTAGTAACTGGATGGGTCGATAAGAAACGGTTTTTGTAACCTAATAAAAGAGTCTCCCTGTGAGGCTCTTTTTTTGTGCCTGCCGACAACCGAGGGCTTTAGCCTTCGGCCTTCAATTGTGAAGTTCGACAATTGTAGCCTTCGGCCTTCTGTTGTGGTTATCGAGATTTTTCCATAGCCCACCGCTAAAGCGGTGGGTTGTAGTAAGGAATGTGTATAAAAATTGAAAGAAAATAAATACGATGACGTCTTACTTATTGGAATGAAAATATTTCACATCGGTATTGATTGGGGCTGGGAATTCCTATAAAACAAACACACATGAAACAGAGTCACGAAGTGACCGATGAGAAGTTAGTCGAATTAGCGTTAGAAGACGTTGATTGGTTTGGGCTTCTTGTGGAACGATATGAACCACGGCTAAAGCGGTACATTCTTCGTATCTCAAGTTTCCCCATTGAAACAGTGGAAGAGATTCTTCAGGACGTGTTTCTCAAAACATGGAAGAACCTCAATGGGTTTTCCGGACAAGTGAAGTTCTCCAGTTGGATTTATCGTATTGCCCACAACGAGACTATTTCTATTTTTCGAAAATCAAAATCAAGAGGGCTCGATCAGCAAATAGAACTGGATGAAACACTCTTTGTTCCCGATAAAACAGATTTTGTAAAAGAATTCGATCAACAACTCACAGCGCACAAGATTAAAAAGACCCTCGAACATCTCCCTGAAAAATATCGGGAGGCACTCGTTCTCAAGTTCCTAGAAGATCAGAGTTATGAGGAAATCGCGGATATTCTCCGTTGTCCAATGGGAACCGTTGCGACGCTCATTTCCCGAGCGAAGAAGCAATTCCGCAATGAGGCAGAAAAACAAGATATTCAATTTTAAACAATGAATCCATCAAAATTCTCGGAATCGGTGCTTAGAAAGATCAAGGCAAGACACATCAAGCCGAAGTCTAAATGGCAATTTGTCGCTCGAAATGTCGGTTTCTGGGGGATATTCAATCTTTCCGTGCTTTTGGGCGCAGGAGGGGTCTCAGTGCTTATTTTCGCACTTCTTGAATCAGACTTCGATTTGTTCGCAGAACTCTCTGGATCAGGAACGTCTTTGTTCTTCAGTTTACTGCCAGTGTTCTGGATATTTTTCTTCATCACCTTTGTCGGAGTTGCGATGTGGGGGATTCGAAAGACCAAAAAAGGATATCGGTTTTCTATCCATGCCATTCTCATGACGAACATTGTTTTGAGCATTCTCCTTGGAGGACTGGTGTATGGAGTGGGGGGAGCAGAACAATTTGAAAAAGTCTTTGCCGAAAATGCTCCTATGTATGTAGGTATGGAGCATCGTATGAAGGAAATGTGGGGACAGCCTGAAGAGGGACGATTGGCAGGAACAATAATTGAAGTACAGGGAGAGGATATAATTGTTCTTGATGATTTCTCTCATCAGCAATGGGTTGTCGACGTTACTGCGGTACCTAAACGAAGACCATTTGAAGAAGGAAAGAAGGTGAAAGTACTTGGAGAAAAAACAGGGGAACACACATTCACTGCGAATATGGTTCGTCCATTGATGAGAAGGAAAGGACAATTTTTTGGAGAAGAAGAAAGAAAACAACGACGAACTCCGGAGGAACGAGAGCAGTTTATGAAGGATCATCCTGAGATTCAAGAAATGAGAAAACGATTTCTCATCGAGCATCCAGAGTTGATGGAAAGGAGATAACAAAAAAAGGATCCTTTGGATCCTTAAGAATTATTCTGGTGGAGGTGGCGAGAATGTTCTCATGTCCTCGCCCCGCTCTGCGGGACTGCGGTCTCGAATCTTTTGCATCCTCTCTTCGCTCGGTGCAAAAGGACCTCTGCTCGTCCAATCCTCGCCCTTCTGCTACGCAGAACTATAAAAAACCTGCCATACCCTTCGGGCATATCAGTTTTTTTATTCTGGTGGAGGTGGCGAGAATTGAACTCGCGTCCAAAGAGGAAACCTATTTTCGTCTACGAGACGTAGTTCATTTAGATACGATTCCGCTGAAAAATAAACAAAAAACGGAAAAGAGTGGTCTTAATTGTCCTTTCTCATCAACCAATTGAAAAAGTAAGATTCAAGTTGGAAATAGAATCTAGAATCATCGACTCTATTTCACTCACGAGCGTAAAGCTCAAGTAAGGTTTATATTTAGGCAATACCTTGGTAAGCCAATTGTCGAGGCATCAAAGATGCTACGAAGTTGTCAAACCCTTGTTTTGCCTTAGCAACAAAATTGTTTGCATTTAAGGTTGTTTATCGGATGTGCCGGCAGATAAACGTGCCGTGTTCGCAAAAAATACATTTCGAATCTCTCTGTCAAAGCCAAACACCCCCGTAGGTGTGGAAGAGAAAAATATGAAAGAACAGGACGTCAATTATGGCTGATAGAAGCCGTTTTGTCAATGGAGAGTTAGCACTCAATTGACTTTTCTGCTAATGAAAATAAAATCCGTCCGATGGCAGATGATTTTTACAAAGTGCTTGGGGTCGACAAAAAAGCCACCAAAGCCGATATAAAGAAAGCGTACCGAAAAAAGGCACAGGAACACCATCCCGACAAAGGCGGGGAGGAGGCGAAGTTTAAAAAGGTAAATGAGGCCTATGAGACATTGTCGGATGATTCGAAGCGTTCGCAGTACGATCAATTTGGTTCTGCTGGCCCACAATTTGGTGGTGGAGGCGGAGGATTCTCTGGATTTGGAAATGGTGGATTCTCATCAGCGGACTTCGGAGGAATGGAAGATGTTTTTTCCAGCTTCTTTGGAAATAATGGGGGAGGACGATCTGGAAAGAAAAGCACTCGAGGAGGAGACTTGGAAGTAGAACTTGATATTTCTTTCGCGGAATCGGTAGAAGGAACGAAAAAAGTATTCCACTCATCTCATGCTCAACCGTGTTCCGATTGTTCTGCGAAAGGAGGAGAAGGAAAAAAGAAATGTGACCAATGTGGAGGAACCGGACGAGTAACACAGCGTATGCAAACACCGTTTGGAGCGATTGCACAGCAAACAGCGTGTCCTGGATGTGGAGGAGAAGGGCATAGTTTTGAAAAAACCTGTTCACACTGCAAAGGAGAAGGACGTGTTTCCAAGAAAACTAAAATCGAAGTAGCTATTCCTTCTGGGTCTGAAAGCGGAACAACGTTGAGAATGTCAGGGAAAGGTGAGGCAGGACGACGAGGCGGTCCATCGGGAGATTTATATGTCTATGTTCGCGTGGGCACTTCTTCAAAATTCGAACGGCACGGGCTCGAGCTCTATTCTTCACTCAAGATTTCAGTCTTCGATGCATTGCTCGGAGGGAAATTCAAAGTCGAAACGTTCTGGGGAAAAGTAGAACTCAAAGTGCCCGAGAATACGAAAGACATGCAACTCTTGCGAATCAAAGGAAAGGGGATTCAATCAAATGGACGAGTGGGAGATCACATCGTTCGCATTGAGTATGAAATGCCAAAGAAGCTCACTTCAAAAATGAAAGAAGCGTTACAGCAACTCAAAAAACACTGACCGATTCATTGTCCAACGAGAAAGAATTAACAGTTCAATCCTTTTGCACGATTCGCCTCACGTGTTGCCCGTGCTTTCGCTTTGTTTGCACGTTTTCCCAACGTAGATTTACGTCGACGTTCATTTATTTCATGTCCGCCGTGTTGTTTGGAATCACCACCTTTATTTGTCATTTTGAGAAGCTAATACGGGCGAGAGTGTATTTTTTTCACTCCCATTGTCAATTGTTTTCTTAATACACCTTCTCGACTTTAATATCTTTGAAGAAGTATCCAATGATCGCATTGTAATTGAGTCCTTGTTTGGCGAGTTCTCGTGCAGAGTTCCCTGATAATCCTACACCATGACCACGTTGCTCAAGTCCTTCATCGAAGGGGAGCGGTCGAGAATACGTCCATGGATAGGCGTGACTCCATTTGTCAGAGCTTTGACCTCCGCTCTGAGTGAAGTACGGACCGATGACGGGTTGCCCGTTGTAGGTGAGCACTTGTCCCTCAGTATGTTTGATCAGACCGACTTGCTCTACGTGATACTTCTCCCAATCGTATCCGAGATAGAACTGTGAACTCTTTGGATCATCCTCAAGGTCGTAGAGATCAGTTTTAAACTTTCGTCGCACCCCTGAATACACATGGGCATAACTTCGTGCCAACACGTGAATGGCGTGTTTCTTCTCATCCGGCTCTTGGGTCGGCTCTTCCGCTAATCCCCAGAGATATTCTTCAATAGGGAGCTCGTTCACGAGAAGGAGTCTCGTACCCGCCATGTGCCCATTTATTTGTCGACGGAACGTGTTGTATGCGTTCTTTTTACTGAGCCCTCGGTTATAGTTTCGTACTTCCAAAACGCCTTCGGTTTCCAAACTCACTTCAGAGACCTTCCATGTTTTTCCTTCACTTTGCACTTCAAGATATCGTTGGTTTTTCTCCCTTTCAAATTGAGGAATAATCTTGATTTGTTTTTCCGCAGGAACCGTTGCGAGAATCATATTTTTCTCTCGAATCTCAACAGGTGTAGTTCCCACAATATTGGCATAGTTCTCTTTAAAGAAGGCGAGTTTCACCTTTACATGAGCGGTGTCATCTTGCTTTGGAGCGGATTGATGAAACATGCTTGCAGAGAGTTTCTTCAGATAATTCGGTGTTTCTTTTTTTGGTTTTGTGTGCACCTTGTTTGCGGAAGCCACTTGTTTTTTGTCTCCAGAAACTTGTACCGATATTTTAAACGTTGGGAGCTCTTCTCCGTGAAAAATTTTGTCTCTCAGAAATAGAGGAACGAGATCGATGTCATAAATTCCATTGGCCGTTTTTTCAACAATAATTCTTCCTCGGAACAACCCATCTTCACCAGGCTTTGCTTTTTTCATGAGTCGAAGATCGGTTATCACCATTCCTTCTGGAACGTTTGAGACAGTGATAGACGACTTTGGCATCCAGACGTCCTTTGTTCCATTGGTAAACGCAATGCTAAAAGTCTTCCGATCATTCCTCTGAATGACTTTCTTTTTCATCAGTTTAGAAAATTTAATCAATGGTTTTTTCTCTGGACGTTTGAAGCGAGTGGATTGTTTCAAAATATCAGGGGCATCTTTACTGAGCGCAAGAAAATCTCGTGCCATTCGCGAATCGGCTTTCTTTTGACGATAGAGAATCTCCGTTAAATAGGCAGATTGCTGTCGGATAGCATCAAAGTGTTTTACGAGGTTTCTCCCAGGACAAGCTGTTGCATGACCACGACGAGCGACATCTTTGTGTCCAGAGATGTTGTAAGAAAGTGTTCCGAGGTGATAACTCTTTTCATCGAGATCTACGTTAAACCGCTTTGCGTGATCAGCAAGGAGTAACTTCAAGACCTGCAGTTGCCGAGGTGTCGGTTCCTCGTGTTCAAAATTTCCCATAAGAGAAATCCCCACAGCTCCAATATTATGATAGGCGGTGTGAGCCCCAACAATGTCAGCGCCACCAGCTCGTCCTTCGTAAATATTTCCTTCCCAATCGATTACGTAGTTATATCCAATATCACCCCATCCACGCGTAACCGTGTGAAAAGCGTAAATAGATCGCATAATCTCCATCGGGTCGCGTGTGTGGTTCACATACTCTCCTGTGTGGTGGATAACGAACTTATTAATCTTCTTGTTCTGCGATAATGGCCAGAAGTAGGGCTCGCCTTTTCCATTCTTTGTTTCCACGATCTGTGGACGGAACTGTGGCTGAATTAAATCTTCCTCAGTTTTAAACCACTTTTGGAATTTACCGTTTTTTGGTTCATAGATTCGCAGACTTTCATCAGCGCCCCATTGGGCTCTGGAAATGTATTTTGGTTGCGCAACATACGGTGCGAGACCGGTTTCGGGATCATCGAAGGTGTCGTCATCAAAGGGCTCAAACCCAATAAGATCACTACCCGAGGTTCCATCACTTGTTCCTGCGGTTGCTAATAAATCTTCGCCCTTCCGCTCTGTATTATAAAAATGAGCGACAACTCGAATAGCTTCCGGTGAACGAATAAGGAATGGCTGATCTTTTTCGCGATGAACGATTTCCATCACATCATTATTTCCATCAGCAAATTCCCAAGGCAGGAAAGTTCCTTCGGTGTTTTGAAAGGATAAGGTGGGAAGCGCTTCTCCGTTCCTTGAAAAAAGCGTCACCGCATTGAAATCCATTTCCGCAGAAAGCTGGGAAGTACCTGCAGGAATCAAAATTTCCGCCTCATGAAAGGACATGCCAGAGCTACTATTGAGTAAACTCGCAATTCCCAAAATGAAGCTCACAAGCATTTTATTTTTATTTAAAGATATTCTCTGAAATTCTATGGGAACGAAAAAGATTGGTCAAATTTTTTGTTCATGAATAAAAAAGTTATCAACAATAAAAAACCCGAGTTCTGAGAACCCGGGTTTGAGATTTGATTCTAGTGATTCAAAACTTCATTCACCGCGGTGTCGAGTTGTCGATCAACCTTCTCCATTTTCTCTTCCATAGTTGGATCGGTTACTTCAACATCAGCAGGAACTCCGTGTGTTTCAACATCGCCTTCTTGAATCCATATTCCTTTTGGTGTCAGCCATTTGGCGACCGTGAGTTTTAACGTTCCTCCATTTGCTTGTCGGTCAACTTGTTGCACGGTTCCTTTTCCGTGAGATGTCGTTCCGACGATCTTCGCAATGTCATAGTCGCGCACCATTCCCGTGAAGATCTCCGAAGCAGAGGCACTTCCCTTGTTCTGCAATACGACAATGTTCTCAAAGCCGTAGAGTTCTCCTCGACGAGAAGATCGATATTCATCAGTGTTCCCTCTGTATTCAACAGAGAAGACCAAGTTTCCTTTATCCAATAAGAACTCTCCCATTTCTACAGCAGAAGTGAGGAATCCTCCAGGATTGTTTCTCAGATCAAAGATGATTCCACGAGGCTTCTTGGGGAGCACTTCTTCCGTTAATATCTTTTGGAAATCTTTTCCAGTTGTACTTGTGAATTTGTGCACTCCTATAATAGGAACAGATTTACTCCACTTAAGAGTGATCGATGGAACGGTTATTTTCCCACGGGTCACTGTGATTTTTTGAGTATTTTTATCACGGAGAATCGTAAGCACAACAGTGGTTCCAGCCGGTCCTTTAATTCGATCGATTATTTCGGTAATAGACTCGCCTTCAATATTTACTCCATCTACGCCTGTAATAATGTCTCCTGCCATAACACCAGCCTTTTCTGCGGGAGATCCAGTGATCGGAGCCGTAATCATAAAATTCTCATTCACCATTTCTACGTATGCTCCAATTCCTTCGAATTGTCCTTCGAGTCCTTCTTTGAATATTTTTGTTTTCGCTGGTTCAATGTAGGTTGTATATTTGTCTCCCAGCTTTTTTACCATTGCTCCAATAGCAGCATCAATCATTTCAGATTGTTTTGCTTCCGTTAATTGCTCAGGGAATCGATACTGAGTGCTCAACTTTCGGAAAATGTTCTCGAGGACGATACCATTTGGAATACGAAGACCTCCTCCAGAAGATTTTGTTCTTGTAGGAGTCGTTATTGTCTGAACTTCGATGGTTCGTTTTTTCGACGTTGGTCGTGAATAGGTTCTTTCGCGGGTTTGTGTTCTTTTATTCGGTGTTCGAGATTGTGTTCGTGATTGTGTTCGTCGGGTTCTTGAAGATCCAGGGTTAATTGTTGACTTCTTTTCTCCTCGAACACTGTAATTATAGAGCCATCCAATCAAATCTCTTCGTGTAAGAAGCGCATTTGGCTTCAAAGGATTGATATCAGTCGCTTCTAATATATTCGAAGCGTATGCGGCTTCTACATAGGTGAGATTCGGTTGTCCTGGAGGAGCTCCTTTTACCTTACTCAAAAAGAGCCTTGAGTTCGCTCGAGGAGTTAATAATCCTTTTGTTTGCACTAAGATGCGAATAGCATCAATACGTTCAATGGTGTCATTTGTTTCAAATGGTTCATCAGCACTAATAAATCCTCGTCGAATGGCTTCTCGCAAAAATTGTGCCAAAGGATCGTTTGGTTCGATATTTGGAGGTAATGGTGTTCCAAATGTGGCTGAGACAGGATCGAATCCTGTATCTCGCAATACCATCTCCCAGAACATTCCGATAGGGATGGAAAAGTTTGGACGAAGAAAGGTTCCGTTTTTGAGGACCCCTTTATCAAGTAAGCTTTGTACTTCTGTGTCGAATGTACTTCCTTTTGTTACATCACGAAAAGCGTGACTTGAAGGAATGAAGATGATTGACGCCAAGAATATGAACAGCAGTTTTTTCATTTGTTTTGGTTTGAGATAAACGAAAAGTCCATTGAATTCTGACCTTCTGAAAGACGTTTGTCAAAAAGTTTCCTGTTTCCTTACGATACGTTTTTCCGACGGAGAACCACCCACAAACTTTTGAGGAAAATAATGATGTCGAGTTTGAAGCTCCAATTCTTCAAATAGAACAGTTCGTAGTTCATTTCTTCTTTGAAACTCAGGCTTGAACGACCATTTATTTGTGCGAACCCTGTGATTCCTGGACGAATAGAAAGGACGCGAAGATCGTCTTTCGCATATTTCTTCACCTCTTCAGGAAGATGTGGACGAGGTCCAATCAGGCTCATATCGCCACGTATGACATTCCAAATTTGAGGAAGTTCATCGAGAGACCATTTTCTCAAAACCTTTCCAAGCTTTGTGACGCGTGGATCATCATCCATTTTAAAGAGGACGCCTCCTTTTCTTTGGTTTTTCTTCAAGAGCTTTTTCTTCTTCTCGTCGGCATCAACAACCATGGTTCGGAACTTCAAACAGTTGAATGATTTCCCATTTTTCCCGACCCGTTTTGATTTGTACAGAATCGGTGCTTTCTTATCTTCCATCCAGACTTTCAGTGCAACGGCTCCAAAGAGGGGACTGAGAAGTGTTCCGGCGATAATGGCCGTAACAAAGTCTACGCTTGATTTAAATACAAATCCCCAATCATCGAGTTTTGTGTTTTTCAATGTCACGAGTGGGAACGTTCCTAAGGTCGACATTTCCACGGCCGCCAAATCAAGCCCCAATTCATCGGGCAAGAATCGGAATTTTATATGCGCAATATGGGCGAGTCTTACAAGTTTCGCGGTTACCTTTTCCGTTGAGTTTTCGCTTGTCACAAGGACTTCATCCGGTTTTACCTTCTCAAGGATTGTTTCGAAATCATCAAAGGTTCCGATAATTTTTCGTCCTTCGAATTTCTTATCTCGTTTTCTCGTCTCACTCAAAATTCCCACAATTTCAAATTGAGGAGATTTCTTGAGAAAGGCAATGGCTTGAGCAGAAATAGTTCCTGTCCCGAGGACAAGAATACGAACGCGTCCGTATCCCATTTCATGGAATTCATTTCGTATCCATCGCAAGGCAAATCTTCCTGAAAGTATGAGCACTAAGCCCACGAGCCATGATACTCCAAAGATGAATCGAGAGAAAAAGGTGAATTTCACAAAGAAGAAGGCTACGAGTAATAGTGCCATTCCAGAAGAGAAGGACCAGAATACACGCGTGATTTCATCCCATATTTTTTCGTCTCTACTGAATTTGTATCGTCCATTGAGTGCGAAAATAACAACGAGTGCGAGTGAAATTTTAAACGCAAAAACGTAAAACATTTCCAATGGGAAAAGTGTTGTTGGAGCACTCAGTCCCAAAATTCCAAACCAACGCATTCGCAGAAAATAAGCGAAGACAAGGGCTAAGAAGGTCATCACTCCATCGTTGATGATTCTTCCAAAGGGAACTAAAAATTCAGATTTCCTCATTGCGGGGGGGATTGTACGAAAAGTTCGGGTTTTGTCACCTGCTTCTTATTCCAAGAAACTTTTCTGTTCTTCGAGTGCCAATGCTTCCACAATTTTCTCAATATTCCCCTCCATGATTGATGGCAGGTTTGAGAAATTCTGTCCGATTCTGTGATCCGTTACTCGATCTTGAGGGAAGTTGTAGGTTCGGATTTTATCACTTCGATCTCCGGATCCGATTTGCACCAAACGTTTTTCCCCGAGTTCTTTCATCTTCTTTTCTTCCTCAAGTGCGGCGAGTCGCGCTCGCAGAACACCGAATGCTTTGTGTTTATTCTTTAATTGAGACTTCTCATCTTGGCAGGTTACGATAAGTCCTGTTGGTTCGTGTGTTAAACGCACAGCAGAATCGGTCGTATTTACACTTTGTCCTCCGGCACCAGATGAACGAAATACATCGACTCGAACATCACTGTCTTTAATTTCAATTTCTGACTCTTCAACTTCTGGCATCACTACGATTGATACGGCGGAAGTATGGACTCGTCCTTGTGATTCGGTAACAGGGATTCGTTGTACACGATGGACACCTCCTTCAAATTTCAACTTCCCATAGGCTCCAAATCCTTCCACTCGAAAAATCATTTCTTTTAATCCACCACCGTCATTTATCGTCTCACTCATGATTTCAGATTTGAATCCTTGTTCTTCTGAGAATCGCAACACCATCCGTGATAATTCTTCCGCAAAGAGGGCAGATTCATCTCCTCCTGCTCCGGGACGAATTTCCACAATAGCACTCGCATCGTCCTTTGGATCTCGGGGGATAAGGGCAACTTTGAGTTTCTCTTCCAGTTCTGGCAACATCTTCTTGGCTTCCTCTAGTTCGGCTTTTGCCATTTCAATGAGCTCAGTATCACTTTCAGTTTTGATCATATCTTCAGCGTCCTTTTTCTGCTTTGCAAAGGTAACAAACGCCTGTGCAAGTTCAGCTTTTCCTTCGAGATGTTTTCGTTTTTGTGACAATCCGATGAATTTTTTTTGATCTGAATACACAGAAGGGTCTGCGAGCTGATGCTCGATTTCTTCAAATTCTGCGATGACTTTTTTAGCTTTGTCTTCCATTCTGGGGCGATTGTACAGAACAATGAGCAATTTTCAATCTGGTCACCCCTTTGTCATTCCGATTCCCCGAATTCTCGAGGACAGGCTCCGAGGAGGAATCCCTTCTTTTATTGTGGATAGATATCGAGAAGACTGTTCTTTTTATAACTAAAAAGAACTGAAAATTCTGTCGGAACCAGAAAACTCGCTTTCATTGGCATAGCACACAGTTGCAGAGTCCCTTTGGCGCTCAAACACTTCTCGTCCCCAAACCCCCAGAGGATAGCAATTACCACTGTTTCCGTATTTCTCGCAGTGCACGGAGTTGAATCACGCGAATATTTCCTTCAGCCTTTCCGGTAATTTGAGCGACTTCGGCGTTCGAAAAACCTTCTAAATATTTGAATTCAAGAATCTCTCGTTGATTATCGGGTAACTGTTTCAAGACTTTATAGAGCTTCTTTACGTCGAGGTTGAGATTGGTCTGCTGATCAGGTCGAAGATTTTCATCAGGGATTTGTAAAAAGAAATCATTTCCGTCTTCATCCTGTTTCCCTAAGAGTTCTTTCTTCTGTCGATAGAAATCAATCACGCGATTGTGAGCAATCCGAAAAATCCATGACTGAAAGCTCGCCTTTGGGTTTGGTTTATAGGTATTGAGTTTCTCCACAACTTTGAGGAAAACGTCTGACACGATGTCTTCTACGTCCTCCTGCGCCACACGAAAATGAACATACCGCGAAATTTTGTCATAGAAGCAATCAAAGAGGAGAGCAAAACTTCGCTCATCTCCTTTTTGCGCCTTTAATACGCATTTTTCGATTTGCGACGGGGTCAAATTTTCGCGCATCTTGCCGGAATTATATCATTTTTTTGCAAATGAGAACTCTAAAATTTTCACGGCTGCAAAATCGTCGATTCGATCCGCTTGTTGAGGGACAACCAATTTAGAAGAATAACGTTCATTTATAAATTCTACGGGAACCAGTGTTTCAAATTTCTTCGCAAATATTCGAATAACACCACACAACTTGTTTTCTTTCCCATCAGGGAAAAGGGGGAGACCAACTACTAACTTATGAACAGATTTATTGTTCATTATTTCTTTCATTCGTTCTTCAATTAGCCCTGTCTCTACGACCTCTAAAGGAAAGGTACAAACGCCGTCTGGGGAGAAGGCGAGCCCACAAAACTTCTCTCCATAATCAAGCGCAAGGATATTCTTCCCTTCCGGAGAAGGGGCGATTTCTTGGTTTTGTAATTCAAGATTCTGGAGTGTCCGGGGTGAGATTTTCTTCATGAGTGACTGTTTTTTCGAGACCAAACATCCATCGGAAAAATCCGACAAGTTTTGATGTTCCTTCTTCTATATCCCAATCTCGTTTCTCGTAGAAATACCAATCTTCGATTCCAAGGAATCGATCAGAGTGTGACCTGATTTTTCCAAAGTTTTCAGAGAATCCGAGGAGTTGTTCAGAGGCGAGGAGGTTGTATTTCGGTGTTGAGAGGGGAACAGCGGGAATGATTTCGGTGAGTTTCTCATTCAACGCGAAAAGATCGGTTTGAGCCCCTGAGAAGCGCACTTCATCAATTAAGAAATCAACATCTTCATTGGTAAGATTCGATAGATTGAGTTCTCCAGATTGTGAAGAATGCCATGTTGAGAGTGAGTCGAAATTCTCAGAGAAGTTCTGTCCAAAGAGAACAATGTCATAATCTCTTTCGCGGAGTGCTTTTTGAAAATCTTCTGGAGCCAGCGCTTCAAATTCAATTTTTAGAGAAAGTTCTTTCTCCCATGTTCGGGCGATGTCTTGTGCCAGAATCGTGTAGAGAGGCGGTGCAGTGGAGGTGATAAGTCGCAAAGAGACCGTTTCGCCTTCAGCATTTGTTCGCGTTTCTCTCACTTTATTAAATGGAAATCCTCCATCCCGAAGTGCAGTCCTGCTCGCGGGGAAATCAGAATCGTGCCAATTTTCTACGCCTTCAAAAAAGAAAAATGAATCGATTTGATTCCATCCTGGAGCATTCTCCAAAACTTTTTCTTTTTCAACGCCCATGCTGAGCGCCTTTCTCATTGAAGGAACTTCAATTCCTGTTTCTCGATCAAGGTTAAAAAAGAGCGCCGTAAATCGAGGAAGAATGTACTCTCGTCTGGAGTAGAGTGATTCGAGTTGATATTCTTTAAATACTTTCTGCTCAAAATCTTCGAGTCGTACGAATGGGATCTTTGAAAAGAATGTTGTCCATGGGTGAGCAACATTTAAGTGTTCAAACTTCGGATAGACGTAAAACACCAAATGTTTGATGAACGGCTTTTTCCCGTAAAAATGAGGATTTCGTTCCAGAAACACACGGAAACTTCCATCATTACTTGGAACAATATTCTCCAATTGGAACGGTCCAGCACCGATAGGCTTTTTATTAAAAGAAAAATCAGGATCGGTTACTTCTTCAATAAGGGCGTTTTTGAAATATTTCGCTGGAAGAATAGGTGTTGTCAGAAGTGAAAGGAAGAAGACGTTCTGTTCTGGGAGAACAAAGGAGATCGTTTTCTCATCCACAACATTGAGCGATACATATTCAAAGGCATCCCGCAGAATGTGATTGGAAAAGTCCGGATGCTGGATTACTTTTTCAAAGGTAAAGAGCACGTCATCGGTTGTTACCGGATCTCCATTTTGAAATTTAGCGGTACTTTTAAGCGTCAGAAAGTAGGTCTTCGAATCTTCGGAAATACGAAAATGAGCCAGTCCGTCAGCAATCTCACCAGATGATGGATCGTATCGGAGAAGTCCTGCAAAGATGAGTTTCCCTAAATCGCGATCAAACAATGTTGTATCAGGCGAAAGAGGATTGAGATTTCTTCGTGACCCAATGGTAGATTCGGTAAACATTCCTCCATTCGTAGGAATGAACTCAGAATGAGATAGGAAAAATCTATGCCAGAGTATCCAAACAAGGGAGACAAAGAAGATCATTCCAATAATCAGAATTAACCCCCATCGCGAACGGATACCAACAGAAGATCGGCGCATAAGAAATGTTTATGCAAGAAGCATCGCGTAGAGGCCTCCCACAATGAAAATAACAGCGAGAACAATCGTTGCTTGGTGAAGGAACTTTTCCCCGCCTCGTCGTGTTTGCACCATGTCATCTCCCGCGTCTCCGCCCATCATTGAGCCAAGCGTTGCGTCCTTTTGTTGCATAATAACAACAACAATGAAGAGAATCGTGATGATGATGTAGAAAATTTTAAACATGTTATTTCTCGAAAAAACCGCGGGGAGTGTAGTGGTTCTTTGAAAATTTGCAAGAAGGAATGGACTGAGAAATTTTAAAAATTGGATCCCCGCCTTCGCGAGGACATGTTTTTTTTGCAACCTTGTCGCCCCCTAATGTCGCAACCAATTAAATAACGTGTTGAGTACCGACAGCACGATTCCTGCCAATATATACGTGACAAACCCGTCTATTTCCAGTTGGGTGTTGAACATTTCTAAAAAGTTCACACTGCCTTCCAGAAGCCAGAGCATGAAGGCATTCATAAAAAATCCCAAGAGTCCGAGGGTCAACAGTCGGAAGGGAAGCGTGATAATATTAAGAATTGGTTTGATAAACATGTTGAGCATCGCAAAGACGATGGCAACAAAGAAATAACCTTCGATAGCCCCTGAGATAATAAATTTATCAAGGAAAATCTTTGTATCTAATACCCAAAACACCAAGGCATTGAGCAAGATAATGAGAAATATTTTTGCTAAAAATCGCATAACGTCCTTATTCTTCTTTTTTTGCGGGAAAAGTCAAAACCTGACACAATATCACGTGATGAAACTTGGTTTTTTCGGCTGCGGAAATATGGGAGAATCTTTTTTAAATGGGATTCTAAAGAAAGGGGTTTGCCCTTCTTCAGACATTATCATCTGCGATAAGACCGTAGAACGATTACAGCTATTACAAGAAAAATATGGCGTGGAGACAACCACCAATTCAAAAGATATAGAGGACTGCGACATCTTGTTTCTCGGCTTTAAACCACAGAACTTAGCAGATATTCAATTCACTCCAAAAGAAGGAATGATCGTAATTTCGATGCTTGTAGGGAAAAACAGTGCACTGATTGCAGAGAAATTTCCACAAACAAAAATCGCGCGGATCATGCCCAATGTTGGACAATTTGTTGGAAAGGGGATGACGGGATTGTTTTTTGCGGAATCTTTCAACGAGTCAGAACAATCAATCGTTCGAGCTCTTCTTGAAGCAGGAGGAACCGTTCTTGAACTCAAACAGGAAGAACAGATTGATGCGATGAGTACGATTTCTGGCAGTGGTCCAGCGTACTTTTTCCGTTTCGCAGAGGCACTTCAGAAGTCAGCGGAGAAACTCGGTTTTTCTTCTGAACAATCAGAATTACTTGTGCGTCAAACGCTCATCGGATCAGCACACATTCTTCAAGAAAACCCAAAAGATACATTCGCACTCTGGCGAGAACGCGTGACGTCGCCAAAAGGATCAACTGAGCAGGCGCTTCGTGTTTTCAATGAAAACGATATCAATACACTCGTTCAAAAAGCCTCCCAATCCGCTCTGAAACGCACGAAAGAGTTCCAAACAGAACGGTAGACTACAGACACTCCATCTGGCAATCCTTCAGAGTTGGGAATGGAATTTCTGCTTCGCATCCTGCGACGCTGACCTCTTGGCATTGCTCGCCATCAAATTCATATCCAATCATAAACATCTCACAGTTTCCAACACTCCGGACGGGTGCTTTACAATTATTCTTTATGGGTTCGACTTTGCAAAACCACTCGTGAAGAATCTCGGCTCCATGTCGATGGGCTTCACACTCATTGAGGTATCCATTTTTTTGTCTTCCTTTGAGACCACAGACAGGGGCTTTTGTTTGATCACATTCAATGTCTTTATCAAGCACGGTATCGACGCAGGTTCCGGTTGCTTCCGCAACTTGATCCTCACGCTTACACATAAGTTTTGAACTACATTTAATATCCTCAACACCTCCACAGATTTCTCCAAATCCTACCGTTTCAATCGTTTCAGAATCAACCTTTGTCTGAGAAGAAGTATCAGAATCGGTGTTTGATCCACAACCAAATAATGCGAACGCCACAGCCAAAATAACAAGTTTTTTCATCGGACGAAGAATATTGAATTCTTACTCTGAATCAAGTGGATTGTATTCGTATCGTTTTCGTTTGAGATAGTTTGCTCGTTGCTGTGTTGTTGACGTTTTTTCTTTTCCAATATTACGTTTAAAGGCATCGCCTCCTCGACTAAACTGTCGTACACGACGTTCTTTGTTTTCTGCTTGTCGACGAGACCAGAGTCGTGGTTGATTTATACTTCTTCGTGTGAGCCCTGTTCTTCGTCGGTCAGTCTTTTTGAGCATTTTAGGCGTTCGTACGGCTTTATTCCGAAAAGAATCAGACGTATATGATGGACGACTTCGTGTAGCAGATTCTTTGAGCGTGAGCGTACTTCTCCATAATCCTCCTTTAATTTCAGTCGTTGTTGTCTTTGTTCGTTTCGCAACAGCGCGTTTGTGTGCTTTGAGAATGCTTTGCAGATGAGGATCTCTTTTTTTTGAAAGGATTTCATTCACCTCTTGTGGTGAAATAGCCGAAGCTTGTAGCATCGGAAGTCCAAGGAAAGCGAGTACAACGAAGACAGAAAAGAATTTTTTCATACTGAAAATATTACCTATCCCCATGATGCCCCATTTGCGTTTAAAAGACAAGACTCCGATCAAGTTTGTTCTTGAGTTTCTTCCCCTTGTTCAGAACTTTTCCATGACCGAGACAAAACCCTTCGTACTGCACAAATATCTCTGTTCCATCAGGACGTTCCAGTGGTTTGAACAAAGAGAGATCAAAGCCCTCGAGCCATCGTTCTTTTTCTTCCGTTGTGAGTTTGAGGATATTCTCTGTTGCGTGAGGTCCGTAATGAATCGCAAAGGGAGACATGATATTCCCGTGTTTATCAATCATCGGAAGTCCAGCTCTGCGATATGAGTGATGGGTGGCAAATTGAGCCGCCGCTTTTGTTGTGATAAAAAGTGTATCGTTTCGCTCGAGGATGACTTTCTTTTCAAAGATTGTTCGTTTAAAGCCAAACGTTTTACACAATTTTGCGATGACGGTAGCGGATTGATTCCTTCCCAATATTTGCGTTGAGGATTTCAACGGAGCAGACTTTTTCCCCGCAAGAGAGAGGAGAGAGGTCTTCTTTATTTTCGCTATAAAGAAAATTTCACTGTTCCAGGACGCACTTCTCAGGTGTGGAAAAATTCGTCGAACATTCTTCGTTATTGCCGGATCAAATGTATCGGTTCCAAATTTCTCGATTCCCGCGTGATGTGGAATCGTTCCCAAATCAATAGGCAGAATCTCCACATGTTTCCCAAACGTGTTGATCAGGTATTGCACCACCGCTTCATTTTCCTCGGGCGCTGATGTGCAGGTGGAATAGATCATTGTGCCTCCAGAAGCGAGCATTTCAAAGGAAGCCTTGATGAGTTTCTTTTGGAGCTTCGCCGCTTCAAAGATCTTTTTTTCGCTCCACATCTTTTCAAAAAACGTAGAATCTTTTCTTCCAAAACCTTCACTACTGCATGGAGCATCGAGAAGAATGCGATCAAATTCTTGAACAAAAAATGTGTTCAAATACGTTCCATCACTTTGCAATAACACTTCATTTTCAACTCCCATCCGATCCAAGTTCGAGGCGAGTTTCATTGACCTGGAAGAGCTGGGTTCATTGACCACGAGCACGCCCGTGTTTTTCATTCGATCCGCGATGAATGTTGATTTTGACCCAGGGGCAGCTGCCACATCGAGAATCTTTTCCTCTGGTTTCGGATCGAGGACATGTACCGAGAGGAGGGAACTCAGAGAAGCGATATAAATTCCTCCGCTGAAATGTTCCAGTGTTTTCCCCAAGGGGAGTTCGCTCTGATTTTCTCGTTGAATAAAAAAGGCCTCAGGAATGCTTGTGGGAGTGAGTTTCCATTTTCTATTTAAGTCCGGACTTTGCTTACAAGAAACTTTTTCAAGTCCGGACTTGGATGCTATTCGGATGCTCTTAGAAAGGGGCTCTGTGGCCATGAGAAAGAAATCATCCCACTCCTTCTTTGGAAGAATGTCTTGTATTCGTTCAACGAAACGATCAGGGAATTTAGACATTTTCTATTTTCTGAAAATTCTTTGTAATCATAATCCATTCATCGACACTCAGTGTTTCAGCTCTTCGATCAGAGTCAATGTCTCCGAGTATCTTTGCGGCATCGCCTCCAAAAAAAGATCCGACAACATTGCCGAGCTTCTTCCTCTTTCGACTAAATCCTGCGTGAAGAACGGTGAAAAAGTCTCGTTCCATCTTCTTATCCACCAAGGGTTTTGATCGGGTTGTTATTCTGATAATCGCAGAATCAACCTTCGGGACGGGATCGAAGTGTTCTCGTCCTACAAAAAAGAGGAGTTCTGCTTCTGCAAAAATTTCTACTGACAAAGAAAGAATAGAGCGCTTCCACGGTTTGTTGTTCGAAGGAGGACAGAGTTTTTCGGCCACTTCTTTTTGCACCATGAGGGTCATAGTTTCGGGTTTGTTTTTTGTGTTCGCCAATGCCTTTTTCAAGATCGGCGATGTGATGTTGTACGGAATATTCGCAATAATTGAATACTTTTTTTGTTCAAAGAGTTCGTCCAAGTCTTGTCTCAAAATATCTCCATGAATGAGGTGGAAATTATCCCGATGTCCGAAATCCTTTTGTAATAACTCCACCGCTCGATCATCGAGTTCTACCGCTGTTAGATTGGCTTTCTTGGCTACGAGTTTGTTCGTCAAAAATCCCAACCCTGGTCCAATTTCCAATATCTCTTTGTCTTTCAAATCACCGACAGATTCCAAAATCTGGTCTCGAATCTTCGAGGACTGCAAAAAATTTTGTCCGAGTGATTTCTTTGCAAATGATGATCTCTTCATTGATGCTATATTACCCTGCGAGCGGAGATATAGCCAATGACATCAAAATAACAAGTGCAATTGAGAAAAACATAACTCCGAGTCCGTAGTCTCGTTCGTGTGGGGGAGTTTTAATATGTCCAATTGTTGCGAATATCAGAGAAACAACAGGAAGTACAAGCATCAAAGCTACATATCCTGCGTCCGGAATTCCGTAATAAATGGGAATGAGAACGTGTTCTCGAAACAGCGCGTAGAGCATATCAAGCCATACGATTGCTGGTAAAATCGCAACAAGAATCGCGATAGAAGAAAGCTTTTTATGAATCGAGTGATGTTTTCTGAGGAAGATCATGTTTGTTTTTGTTACGGTCATCCCAAATGATACAGAAAAAATATTTTTCCACAAAGAAATACGCAATGGGATAGAGAGGTTCATAAAAGCAAATCTGCTTGCGAAGTTGTCAAATTTCTGCTAGAAAATGCTCGATATGAAAACATACCTTATTCGTGTTCCTCAGTTCAAAGCAGAGACCGTTTTAGCCAAAACTGCCAAGCAAGAGAATATGAGGAATGCCGAAAAGTTTATGGATGTGTTTATTAACCTGCATGAATCTTTACCAGGTGTGAAGATGTCATTTGAAATGGTGGTGTTTGGACAGAATATTGGATTCTGTTTCACCTCTGATGAAGCGACTTGCGGAGTAATTGCGGGACAAGTGTATGCGATGGATCCAGATGCTGATATTTTTGAAATTCCAGATTTTACTGATCGTATCAAAGACACAACAAATTTCGTGTGGTCAGAATTATCACTCCGAAGACGATCACTGTTTCCCATTAAAGAATTTGAAGAATTCGAAACAGATTCACTCTCTGGAATTCTCAACGTGATGGCACAGTGTACTCCGAACGAAGGGATTTGGCTTCAAATTGCGACCCGTCCAAAACTCGATTCAGGAGGATTTCATTTTTTACTTGGACTTCAGAAGCGACTTGAGCGACTGCGTCGATTATTTCTCACGAAGTACTGGTTCAAGAAAGGAATTAAATCAGGATTTAATAAAAAGATTTCAGAAAAGATATCAGGAGAATTGTTTCAGACAAATATTCGTATAGCGGCTTTTTCCGATGATCCTCATAAAAATCCGAAAATGAAACTGAAAGCGATGTTTGGAGGAATGAAAAATTTCAACACGTTGGATTTCAATAAAATCATCGATAACGGAGTTTCAACCAATAAAAAAGCAGGATTAAAGCGATTTAAAGACAGGGCGATTAATAGCCCCTTTCTTCTTTCTGTTAAAGAGATTACGACGTTGTACCATCTGCCAAATGAACAGAAAGTTCCAAATCTTATTCATGTTCTCTCTCGTCGATGTGAACCGCCTGCAGATTTACCAGTAGCAAGAGGAGACAAAGAGGTTTCATTCTTTGGAGAAACAAACTTTCATGGAAAGAAAATTCCATTTGGAATTCGTCGATCAGATCGAAGACGACATCTCTACACAGTAGGAAAATCAGGTTCTGGAAAATCAAAATTACTTGAATTGTTGATCCAAAACGATATTGAAAATGGAAAAGGAGTGGGCGTACTCGACCCGCATGGAGACTCTAAAAAGTCCTAAGTTTTTGAACCCAAAAAATGCGGGAACCATGATGTATAAAGGAAAAAACGGAGTATAATATAGAACGAAAGAACCCATTTTATAACCCGTTTTTTCATGAATAAATATATCC